>Ga0182021_10001030_pt1 | contig 31724 bp, 22 predicted proteins | sample 612E3MmetaG_FD_120493 | JGI IMG/M metagenome (GOLD analysis project Ga0182021, IMG submission 120493) | Permafrost microbial communities from Stordalen Mire, Sweden - 612E3M metaG (Illumina Assembly) | ecosystem: Environmental > Terrestrial > Soil > Wetlands > Permafrost | place: Sweden... | reverse complement strand
CCGACAGATCGACGCCGGCCCCGCCGGTGTACGACACGACCACGCCGACGTTCCCGACTTCGATAATCGTCTTGGGGATCATCTCGACTGTGGCGAAGACGCGGTTGATGTAGTACGTGCCTTCGACCAGCACTTGCAGTTGGCGGCCGCGATAGCCGCCGGCCTGCAAAAACCGATCGGGGTCCTGGAACTTATTGTGATACGTGTAAGCCTGCGCCGGATCATCGCCGACGATCGGCGCAATGATGTCATCCTGGGCCAGCGACGTGCCATCGTGCACCGTCACGATGCCGACCAGATCGTCGGTGTCTTTGATTACCACGGGGCGGAATCCGCCGCGCTCGGCGATGAACGTCGCCATTTGGTGAATCGTCGCCGCATCCTCTTTGCTGAGCGGCAGTGAATACACGTGTTCTTCCGTGATGACGACGAACTGCACCAGGTTAATGGCATAGGTGCCTTCGCGCAAGATGCGGCGCTGCGGGCCGCGCTGCCCTGCCTTCTTCAGGAAGGCCTCCGCGTCTTGAAAATCACTCACGATCGCATTCGACGCCAGCACTTGCGTCGGCTCCAGCGGCTTGCCGTCGCGGGCGAAGATGTAGCCAATCTTGCCCTGCGCGATCGTGACGAGCGGCATCACATGCACGTTGTATTGCAGCGGCAGCAGATAATGCAAGCCGCCGCGCAGCACGCGGGGCTGATAGCCCGCCTCGCCGTTGAGCGCGATCAAACCGGACTTGACCGAGCCTTTGCTGAAACTCCAGCGTTTCTCCACGATGCCGATCCGGTTGTTGGGGATGTACCGGATCCCTAACAAGATAATCAGCAGCACCAGTAGGCCGATGACGGCCACGACAATGGCTAATATTCCGGGCATTTTCTTGCTCCTTATTCACAGCGGATAGTCACACCTGTGTTGCAGCGTCCATTGTCCACCTGAATCCGATCAGCACATGACTTATACAGCCCGCCAGGCTGACGGACAGACACCAGCCCGGCGCAAAAAACCTCCGAGGTTTTCACAACCTGGCCTGCCTCGCTTGATCGATCACAACGAGTGTCAATCTACATGGCTCGACGATCAGATAAAAATCTCCGAGGTCTGCGTGTCACCTCATCCGTTGCCATCCGCTGATCCGATGTGTATTCGTTGACGTCACTCCGCAAAACGGGACTTTCGAACTATTGCATCTTGTTGGCTGATTGTGGCCCTTTGCCAGCGGTTGTATTGTCCAACAAAACAAACCCCTCTTCCAAGTTCGGGAGAGGGGAGGGGTATCCGAGAGATGCTAGCCGAGATTTCTATGCTTGCAACTTCGTTGCTTCATATCCTTTTCGGGTAATGCGCCAGATTTTGCGTCCTTCCACGCGCCCCGCTTCGGACAGCCAACCCTTACTGGCGCAGTGATTGGCCGTTGCTGCGAGATTAGTCGGTCGTGGCCAACGTGCACGTCGAAAGTAATCGTTCACAATTACGCCGATGTCGGTGGTGTCGGCTTGGTCGTGTTCGAATCGATAGCGCACCGCTACCATTAAGCGCTCCGTGTCAGTAGCACTCTGCGGAATAGTCGATGCAACTTCTTCCCATGTAGAACCTTGTGGTAGTAACTGTGATGACATTTTGTCTCCTATAGTTGTCTAATGTGGTTATTTCTCGTCAGACGAATGCGGCATATACTCTTCGAATTCCCCATAGATTCGCGGCAGGTCATGCGGAGAAACGAAATAGCCCTCTCCGCTTTTTTGTATGAAGTGCTCCTGATGAAGTTCAAGTAGTTTGGGTCGGACAGTTCCACCAGGTATACGGGTGGCTTTCTCGATCTCTTTTGGCGACACTTCTGCCGCGAAAGTGGGGTTTGGACGCGAGGCCAGTGCCAAGCGGCAGAGTAGATACAGGAGCACCTTCAGTTTGGGTTTCAAATTGTTGACTTGGGTGAAATACACGTTCCCCTGTTCGGGGTCCATCCTTGCAAACGGACGAATTATATCCGCCAGCAGTTTTCTCTGTTCTCCTTCGACTTGTTCAGTTTTTACGTACAAATCTTCGAGAGGGTCTTCGTGGTTCATGTCATTCTCCTTTTGTATGTCAAGTGTTATTCGTTGTAACTTATAACGTTGTAACATATAACAATATTATTGATCAACATTCTCTGCTTGTCAAGTATTTCTGGTAAGAATTTTGTCAAATTCAGGTGGAATGGTTGCTAGTCTGATTACACTGCTGAAAGTGTGTGAAGAACAGATTTAGACAGCGCAAGTAGGGGTCGGAGGTTCACATCTTCTTGCCCAACAGCGAAGCCGCTCGTGAAACCTCACGGGCGGCTTTTTACTGGCATAGACTTTGAGAATAAGGATTGTATGTTGCTCCCCAATTCATTAGTCGTCAAATTGTGGGGTGGCAGGGCTTCATTTCCGCTGGACCTTCACCCGCAGCGGCTTCGTCGGCCGCATCGTCCCCACCAACTCGAACGGAATCTCTTCATCCTCGGCCATCTCCAACTGATAGCGCCCGGCGGCCATCGACATGGCATACACCATTTCCAGCAAGGCAAAGTTGTTGCCCAGACAAACGCGCGGTCCGGACGCAAAGGGAATATACGCCGTCTTAGATCGTGCCTCGCTGGCCTGTGGCGTAAAACGCTCCGGATCAAATCGTTCCGGATCGGGCCACATCCCGGGATAACGGTGCACCAGATAAGGCACCAGAATAATCATCGACTTGGGTGGAATGGCGTAGCCGCCGATTTCGTCGGCCTCCACATTTTGCCGTGCCAGCAAAGCCGTGGGCGGATACAACCGCAACGTCTCATCCACCACCTGCCGCGTATAGTTGAGTTGGAAGAGATCGTCGATCGTAGGTGCGCGGCCCTGCAACACCCGATCGGCCTCGGCCGCTAAACGGGCCTGCACCTCGGGATGTTTCGCCAGCAGATACCACCCCCACGTCAAACTGCGTGCCGTCGTCTCAAACCCCGCAAAGAACAACGTCACCACCTCGTCACGCAGATCCGTTGTGCTCAAAGCCTGCCCCGTCTCCTCGTCTCGCGCGCGCAGCAGCAGCGACAAGAGATTATCCTGCGTGGGATTGCGCCGTCCTTCCGCGATGCGCTCCTCGACGAACTGATTGATGACATCCAGATTGCCCTGAAAGCGCCGATGCGCGGGGAGGGGCAGCGCCAACGGCAGCGCCATCCCGTTGCGCGACGGAATAAACCCGAAGGCTTCCTCGAAGGCTGCGCCCACCTCCTTGGATTCTTCGCCCAGATCGATGCTGAACATCGCGCGGCCGATGATGCTCATCGTCAAGTGCAGCATCTCGGCATCCATCGACAACACTTCACCCCGCTCGGCATACGGCTCCCAGCGATCGAGCAAGCGCTGCGTGATCTCGATCATCATGCCGGCGAACTGCGTAATGGCCGTGGGCGTAAACGGCGGCTGCATCAAGCGCCGCTGCTGTCGCCACACCTCGCCGTCGCTGGTCAGGACACCCTGTCCCACCAGCAAGCGTAGACCATCATAACCAATGCCTTTGATGTAATTCTTCTGGTTTTTCACCAGCACATGATGCACATAGTCAGGGCTCGCTAAAATGTAACCGTTGAGCGGTCCCAGCTTCACAAAGACGATATCACCGTACTCCCGCTGTAATTCCATATAGTTCGACAAAACATCCCGGCCTCCCATTTGCAACGCACTGCCCAACACCGGTAAGCCGCGCGGCCCCGGTGGATTCGGGCGCGTAGGTGCCGCCTCTACCACAGATGGACTACTCATCGCATTTCCTCCTCATGACTGATTGCCTCATTAAGTGTAACATCGGTACAAGGCATGTCAATGCGTAGGGTAGGGCACCCACTTTCATCCTATACAGTAATCTCAATCCGGTTGCCGTCGGGATCGAGCGCGATGCTTTCGTAGTAACCGTCGCCCGTGGTGCGCGGGCCGTCGAGGATGCGATAGCCATCTTGACGCAACCGATCCGTCAGGGCATCCACCGCCTCGCGCGAACCGACGGAGAAAGCCACGTGAATGTAGCCTGTGAATTGTTGCTCGATGTCGTTGGCGGATGGCGGCACGCCGGGCGCGCAGCACTGCAACGCATGTGTCTGCATGATCTCCAACCGCGCGCCGTCGGCAAACGTCAGAAAGTACGACTCGAACTGTGTGCGTGGATTGATGTACTTCGTGTTTGATCGGCCTTCAAAGTACATCTCATAGAAACTGCGCAAGCGTTCCAGATCGTGCGTCCAGATGGCGATGTGTTCAATGCGCATCCTTAGCCTCTGATTAAATTCTAGTTCTTAACGAGCCCCCCATGATAGCGCAGCTCATACACGATCTGACTCTCTTGCTCGATCCATTCTTTGCCATGGAAGAGCTGGAAGTCGCCTTCGTTGGTGTCCACGTAGCGCAGGTCATCGACGGTGTATTCGAAGCCGCCGAGGAAACGACCTTCCTGATAGAGGCGCGTCAGGCTGACTTTGATTACGTGTCCCGCTTGGGCCGAGCTGATCCGATCGGGTTGGAGAATCACCCCGAAGTAGTTCATTCCCCACACGACTTGCCGCTGAGTGTAGACGATCTCTTCGCCGATGAAGTCGCTCTCGCCCAGATAACTATCGTGATAGGCCCAGTCGCTATCGACGAATTGCAGATCGTGCGAGCCGAGTCGATAGGGCAAGAGCTTCTGTCCGCTGCCGACATAGGTGGCGGCTTTCGCGCGGACGATGAAGGCCTGCAGGGTATTGATATCGAAAGTAGTCATGAAATATCCTTTCTTGCGCTGTGTCGCACAAAAAGCGCTCGACGTTCTCGCCGCGCGCTATCTCTCAATCCCTCAATCCCGCTATCCGCTACCCCGCCGGTTCGTGTTCGCCGTTCGCGGCAATGGGCAGGCTGAAGGCAAACGTGCTGCCCTTGCCCAATTCGCTGTCCACCCAGATCGCGCCGCCCTGCAGCTCGATCAAGCTCTTCGTAATCGACAATCCCAATCCGGTGCCCGGCTGCTTGCGCGCTTCTTCGTTGTTAGAGCGGAAGAATTGCGTGAACAGCTCGCCCTGATCTTTGGCCGAGATGCCCAACCCCGTATCCTTGATCGCGCAGGCCAGATAACCCGCCGGGTTTGGTTTCAGCTGCTGCAAGTCACCCCGCGTCCAGTTGCCGCGCGGCGCGTTACGCGGTTGAATGAGACTTTGGCGTGTCACGCTAATCATCATCTGTCCGCCGGCCGGCGTGTATTTGTAAGCATTGCTGACCAGATTAGTGAGCACTTGAATCAAGCGTTTGCGGTCGCACATGACCGGCGGTAAATCGTCGGGAACAGCGTATTCGACGGTGATCTGCCGGTCGTCGATCTGGATTTGCAGGGCGCGCACTGTTTCGATGATGATGGGCTTCACCACATCGGGTTTGATGTCCAACGCGATTTTGCCGGTTTCGATGCGGCCAATGTCGAGCAGGTCGTTGTTCAGCGTGACCATGCGCTCGGTATTGAAACGAACGGTTCCCAGGGCTTGGGTCTGCATGTCCGATAATGGGCCGGCCATGCCCTTGACCAGAATATCCACCCAGCCCTTGATGGACGTCAGAGGCTGCGCCAGTTCGTGGGCCGCATCACTGACGAACTTACCTTTAACCCGATTGGCCTGCGACACTTGCTCATACAGCTGCGCGTTGGTGATGGCAATCGCCGCGTGGTCGGCCAGGCGCGAGACCGTGTCGAGTTGCAAGATGCCGAAGGCGTTGAGCGTGGGGCTTTCCAGATTGATGACGCCGATCGTTTCGTTCTCGCGTTTGATGGGCACGCTCAACTGGGCGCGGGTATCGGGACAGTTGGCGATGTAGCGCGAGTCCTGTCTGACATCGTTGACCAGAATGGGTTGTCCGGTGCGCGCGACATGCCCGGCCAGACCTTTGTCGAGCGGCATCACGGTCGGTGCTTCGACGTAGTTGCGCGTGGCCATGATCTGCAGCTGCTTTTCTTCACGATTGACGATCCCGATCGATCCCGCTTTAGCGTCGATGACGCGCAGGCCCCATTCGAGCGTCAATTCCAAGACCCGCCGGATGTCCAGCGACGCGTTCAACTGCCGATCGATCTCCTGCAGCGTGCTCAACTCGTCCAGGCGCGAAGCCAACGCCTGATCGGTCATGGTGAACAAGCGGGCGTTCTCGACGGCGACGGCCGCATTCGTCGCAAAGGCCGTCAATAGGTTTTGATCGTCCGGGGAGAAAGAGTCGCCGCTGATTTTGTTGATCAACTCGATCACACCGATGACTTCGTTTTTGACGATCATCGGCACGGCCAGCAAAGTACGGGTGCTGAAGGCGGTGCTCCTGTCTACGTCACGCAGCCAGCGTGAGTCCTGCTGCGCTTCGTTGACGATCTGCGGACGGCGGGTCTGTGCGGCAACGCCGACGATGCCTTTGTTCATGGGGAGGCGTTGTCCGCGCAGATCCGGCGCGGCCGGGCCCAGCGTCACTTCAAAGACCAGCTCATTGTGTTGATCGTCGACGAGCAACAGCGAGCCGGCTTCAGCACCAAGTAATTCCATGGATTTCGAGACGATGGTGGTAAGCACCGTCCGCAGATCGAGCGTACTGGTAATGCTGTTGCCGACTTCATTCAGCACGGCCAGCTGCCTGGCGCGTTCGGCCGTTTCACGATATAAGCGGCCTTTGTCCAACACGCTGGCGGCTTGATCGGCGATGGCGGCAAAGATTTGCAATTGTTCCGGGCTGTAGGCAATTTCTTCGCGGTAGTCCGACACCGCCATGATGCCCGTCGGCTGGTTGCCGGCATTCAACGGCACGCCCATCCAGGCCCGGCCCGGTTTGCCGCCGGGATTCAAGCCGCGCTTCTCGCACTCTTTCACGTAATCATCGGTAACGATCGGCTGGCCGCGCCGCATAATCTCACCACTCAGACCGGTATCGATCGGCCACTCGTCATCGGGATACAGGCGTTCGTTGCCTTCAATATAAAAGGCGAAGCGCATGGTGCCGCGCTTGGGGTCGGCCAGCGCAATGTAGAAATTACGCGTGTCGAGCACGCGGCTGGTCTGCGTGTAGATCAGTTCCAGGATGTCGTCGGGATCCTGCGTAAAGTTAACGGCCTGGCTGATGCGGCTCAAGGCATTCAGTTCGCTGACACGCCGCTCTAAGTCGTCTAAGATGACTGCGCGCTCCAGCGCCAGCGCCGTTTGATTGGCCAGGGAGGACAGGAAGCCTAACTCGTCGGCGACGTAAATTTGCCCGGTCTGTTTGGCGCCCAGCGCCAACCAGCCATTCAATTGATGATGGCCGGTCAGCGGCGCATACAGAATCGCGCCGATGGTTTCGATGCGTGATTGATCGGCGATTAACACGTCGGGCAAAGCGTGGCCCGGCTGCAAATAGCGCGGCCCGCTTTCACTGCGCAGCCAACGCGGCAGCGAGCTATCCAGGGCCCATTGCATCGCGGTGGATGGCAGGCGCGGCATCGTCGGGTCAGACTGGCCCACGAAGGCGTTCATGCGGGCGTCGAGCAGATAAACGTACAGGACATCGGGCTGGAAATAGTTGATGATCTGTTCACGCAGCGCCTGCACGATCGACGCCAAATCGGGTGTCTCCGTGAGGCGGCTACTGTAATTCTGCAGCTGGGCTTCCGTATCGTAGCGGCCATGAAAGAATCTTCGTTCGACGGCGTGTGCCAGCCGCCGGCGGGGCGCATCCAATACGATGACGGCGATCAGCACGAACAAAACGGCGAGGCCCGGATTCTCGAACAGCGTTTGATTGGAGCCGGCGACTAACGAAATCAGGGAGGCGCTGATAAAGTACAGGATCACGACTAAGGCGCCGGCGATCGCATACGACAGGCCCGTCGTCACCAGCCGATCGAAATTCAACTGGTTGTAGCGCAACAGGGCGTAGGCCAGCGCCAGGGGAAAGAGCACCGCGCTGGGCATGTAGAGCCAGGGGTTGAACGGCACGTTGGGGTTAAGCAGACCCTGAATCACCCACAGCAAAAGGGGCAAGAACGCCAGCAGCGATCCCCACAACACGATTTGGCTTTGTTGCCGCACGATCGGTGAATCGGATTGCAACCGCCGATAGATTTGCATGCCGACGAGCACCGGGACGCTGAGCCCCAAGATCACAAAGAGCCAGCGCTGCCAGGTGACATAGGCCCACGGATTAGACGACCACAACATGGTGGACACGGCGATGACGGCTACCGCCAGGCCGGGAACATATCCGACAAAGCGCAACAGCGGACGGCGTTCAACCAGGCGCGTTACCTGAGGGAAGATTACGCTCAGGCTCAGAAGCGCACCACTGGTTGCTCCAATCGCCAGCAACGCCACCCACTGTATGCGATTGGTGGTAAGACCGTCGAAGTAAGTAGCGAGGATCAAGGACGCGCAGCCAGCAAAGAGAGCCAACACCTGAGAAGTACGACGATTGCCCCGTTGGCGAAATACCCAGATGCCGATTAACAGGTAGATCAAGCCAAGGCTGTAGGGAAGCAGGAAGAGTGAGGCAACCTCCCCAGCCGTCAGGCGGCGGAGTACCCGGGTTGATTCACACCGATAGAGTCCGTTCGCTTGCAGGGTACCGCAGGGTCTCGCTTTCGGGTCGGGCACGCGCTCGGCGATGATGCGCACTCGAGTTTCGCCTCGGCCCCACGCATCGATCAAAGCCTGGTCGTAGGAAGTCTGATCCACGACCGGTGTGTCATCGACGCCGATGATGTGATCCAGAATAGCCAGCTGGGGTGTCGGCCCCCAATCGTTTTGAACGGCATCTGTTACGAGTAGATTTGGGGCGACGAGCACGCTGGAAAAGGGCATGCGTTGTACCCAGTCAATGGCCAATACCGGCGCGAGAACAAAGATGAAGCTGGTGACGAGCAGAATGACCAAAACAAGCGGCCAGGTGACTCTGCGGCCGATGTCTCGCATGGGGGTTGAGGGAGGCGGCGTAAAGGACGCCATAGGTAATAGTGATTAAAGATCAGTTAGTAAATTGTTACACGAAAAGCCGTACAGCAATGTTAGACAGTTGAATTCTGGTTGATTTTAGCATAGGCACTGGCATTTGTAAAACAAGGACTGTGGCATCACGGGGAAGAGGGTGGTCTGACGGTAATGCTCATATTCAGTACGGCGGGCGGAATGTTTGCGACCCTGTGCTCCGTGTTGTATAATCGTCACGCACTATACCATAAGTGGAATCGATAAAAGCGTAGGCGGCAGTATTTGTCTTAGCGCGAAGGTTGCAGCGCATGGAAAAAAAGATTCGAATCATCATTGCCAAACCTGGTTTAGACGGGCACGATCGGGGTGCGAAGGTCATCGCCCGTGCTCTGCGCGATGCGGGCATGGAAGTCATCTACACCGGTCTGCGCCAGACGCCCGAAATGATCGCCGAAGCAGCCTTGCAGGAAGATGTCGATGCGGTGGGCTTATCGATTTTATCGGGAGCCCATCTGACGTTGCTGCCGCGCGTCGTCGCTTGTTTGCGGGAAAAGGGTTTGGAGGATGTGCTGGTGTTTGCGGGTGGTATCATTCCCGATGAAGATCTGGCACCCCTGAAGGAGGCCGGAGTGGCGGCCGTCTTCGGGCCGGGCACTAATACGGATGCCGTCGTCGAGTTTATTCGTGGTCAATTCCAAACTGCCTGACGCCATTCCCGCGTTAGTCGATCGGGCCGTGCAAGGCGATCGACGGGCGTTGTCCCGCTTGATCAGCCGTGTGGAAGAAGGCGGATCGGCGGCGTGGTCGGCCTTGTCTTTGATTTATCCCCGCACGGGCCAGGCTCAGATCATCGGCGTGACCGGCGCCCCCGGTACCGGCAAGAGCACGCTGGTGAGCGAGATTGCCAAGTACACGCGCCGGCATCATCCCGAGATTACCGTCGGGATTGTCGCCGTCGATCCGACTTCGCCGTTTTCCGGCGGCGCGGTGTTGGGCGATCGGATTCGGATGCGTGATCTGTCCGGCGATGCGGGCGTCTTCATCCGCTCGATGGCGACCCGTGGCAGCTTAGGCGGCCTGGCGCGCGCCACGACTGATGTGGTCAAAATACTGGATGCCGCCGGGTTTCAACTGGTCCTGATTGAAACCGTGGGCGCCGGACAAAGCGAGATTGATATTGCGCGCACCGCCGATACGGTGATCGTCGTCGAAGCACCCGGCCTGGGCGATGAAGTGCAAGCGATCAAGGCCGGCATCCTGGAGATTGCCGATATTCTGGTGGTCAATAAGGCCGATCGGGATGGCGTGCAGAGCACGGTCAATGCGCTGCATACCATGATCGATTTGGGAAAATCGTCGAGCACGATATTGCATCACGGTCGGCTGATGACCGTTCAACCGACCAGTCCCCGTGAAGAGCGTTGGCGTCCGCCGATCGTGAAGACCATTGCGTCGGAGAGTAAGGGCCTCGAAGAATTGATGGAGGCGATTGCTCACCATCGCGCGTATTTGGGCGAGCATCCTGACGGGCAACAACGCGGACGGATGCGCGCGGCGCTGGAACTGGAGACAATTTTGCGTGAGGCGCTGTTTAATCGTTTGTTGCAGACAACCAGCATGGCACAACTCGAGCTCGTCGTCGATCGTATTGCCGCGCGCGAGATCGATCCCTACTCGGCAGCGGAACAACTCCTGGCATGACGCGATTATTATTGGTGCGGCACGGCCAATCGGAATGGAATGCCGCCGGACGAATTCAAGGTCAGATCGATATTCAGCTGGATGAGATCGGACTGCAACAGGCACAACGTATCGCCGATCGACTAGCGGATGAAACGGTGGCGGCGATCTACAGCAGCCCTTTGCTGCGCGCTAAAGTCACCGCCGAGGCGATTGCGGCCCGTTTCAATTTACCGGTGAAGCTTGACCCGCGCTTGATGGAGTATGACTTCGGCGTGATTAGCGGCTCTACCTGGAACGATGTGGTGGAGAATCACCCTGAGTTTGCCGGCCGCTGGTTGGAAGATCCGTGGGCGGTACCCGTGACGGGCAGTGAGGGGCGCGTCAATTTTGCGGCGCGGGTCATGTCGGCGGTGCAAGACATCACGGCCCAGCATCCTGCCGAACAAGTCGTCGTGGTCGCGCATGGTGGCACCTTTGGGGTTTATCTGACCGCCATGCTGGGGCTGGACTTGAACCGGCGGCATCCGTTTCACTTTGGGAATACGTCGTTGAGTTTAGTGGAAGTGCGCGACGGCGCGTTTCACATTCATTACTTGAACAACACTTGCCATGTGCTGAATGGCCAGGCTCGTTGAGTTTTGGAAGGCACTGCATGACTCACAATGTTCGTACTTACGGGGATATTCGCGTGTTTGCCGGAACGTCGTGTCCGGACTTCGCCGAGGAAATTGGCGAATGTCTGGGCATTGCCATTAGCCCGCGCGAGATCATCCGCTTTCCGAATGACAACATTTTTGTGCGACTGCTGGCCAGTGTACGCGGCAAAGATGTCTTCGTCATTCAAACGCTGACCGCGCCGGTCAGCCACAACATCCTCGAACTGCTGATTCTGCTCGATACGGTGAAGCGGGCGAATGCGGGACGTATCACGGCGGTGATGCCCTACTTTGCGTATGGCCGCAGCGATAAAAAAGATCAGCCGCGGGTGCCGATCACGGCGCGGTTACTGGCGGATTTAGTGAAGACGGCGGGCGCCGATCGGTTCATGACGCTCGATCTGCACGCCGGACAAATCCAGGGTTTCTTCAGCATTCCCGGCGACGAAGTGAGCACGTTTCATCTGCTGAGCGATTTCATGCTGGCCAAGCACCTGGAGCGCCAGCCGGGTGGGGCGGTGGTCGTGACGGCCGATCTGGGCTTTGCCAAGAAGGGACGCAACTTCGCGCAGAAGTTGAATTTGCCGATGGCCTTCATCGAGAAACGCCGCACGGGCAATGACGCCAAAGCGCAGTCGTTGACGGTCATCGGCGATGTGGCTGGTAAGTCGGTGATCCTGGTCGACGATGAAGTGGACACCGCCGGTTCGATGAGCGGCGCGGTGAATATTTTGAAAGCGAGCGGCGCGGGTGACATTTACCTGTGCTTCACGCACCCGCTGCTCTCGCCGCCGGCGGTCGATCGCTTGCGGGCCTTGCCCATCAAGGAGATCATCACGACGAACAGCGTGCCGCTGCCCGCCGAGAAGCGTCTGCCGAATGTGACGGTACTCTCGGTCGCGCCGTTGTTGAGCGAAGTGATCTTGCGCACGCATGAGGGCATGTCGGTGGGGCAGATGTTTAATGAATAATTTATGATTGCAGATTTCTGATTGTTGATTTCAAATCGACAATCAGAAATCACAAATCAACAATCAGAAATCAGGTTTAGATGTTCAAGTCAATTGTTTCGAAGTTTACCGGTGATCCGGCGCAGAAGACCATGGCGAAGTATCAAGCGCTGGTGGATGAAGTCAACGCGCTGGAAGCCGAATATGAACGTATGTCGGAGGAAGAACTGCGCGGCGTCACGGCCGAGTTTCGCGAGGACCTGCGCGAGTCGCTGCAGGAGCAGCGCGCGCGCTGGGAAGAGGCGCGCAACTCAGTGCAAACCGAAGACGATCTCGATCAACGGCGGCAGCTGGATTACGACGTTAAGAAGGTCGAAGACGAATACTTCAAGGCGGTCAACGTGCTGCTGGCCGAATTCATGCCGCAGGCTTTTGCCGCGGTGCGCGAGGCCTCCAAACGCACGATCGGTTTGCGGCACTTCGACGTGCAGTTGATCGGCGGGGCGGTGTTGCACGGCGGGCAGATTGCCGAAATGAAGACGGGCGAAGGCAAGACGTTGGTCGCCACGCTGCCGCTCTATCTCAATGCGCTGGCCGGACATGGCGCTCATCTGGTCACGCCCAACGACTACCTGTCCAAGGTCGGCGTGCAATGGATGGGACCGATCTATCACGCCCTGGGGCTGACCGTCGGCGTGATTCAACACGAGTCGGCGTTCTTGTTCGATCCCAGCGTGAAGTCGCAAGACGATCGCTACAATCATCTGCGGCCCGTGTCGCGCCGCGAAGCCTATCTGGCCGACCTCACGTACGGCACCAACAACGAATTTGGTTTTGACTATCTTCGTGATAATATGGTATGGGACTTGGCGCAGTGCGCGCAGCGCGATTTGCACTATGCCATCGTCGACGAAGTGGATAACATCCTGATCGACGAAGCGCGCACGCCCTTGATCATCTCCGGCCCGGCGGAAGAGTCGAGCGATCTGTACGGCAAGTTCTCGGAAGTGGTGCGCCGCCTCCAGTCCTCCAGCGACGACGAGGCCGAAGAGCCGGATGGCGATTACGTCATCGAGCACAAGACGCGCGGGGTCACGCTCACCGAGGGCGGCATCGAGAAGATCGAGCGGATGCTGAGCGTCGACAATCTGTACGACACGGAACATTTTGAGTGGATTCCGTATCTCGATAATGCCCTGCGCGCCAACGTGATTTACAAGCGCGACAAGGACTACATCGTCAAAGACGGCGAAGTGATCATCGTCGACGAGTTCACCGGCCGGTTGATGTATGGTCGTCGTTACAGCGAAGGGCTGCACCAGGCGATCGAGGCGAAGGAAGGCGTCAACGTTCAGCGGGAAAGCCTGACGTACGCGACGATCACGTTCCAGAATTATTTCCGCATGTACCGCAAGCTGGCGGGCATGACGGGCACGGCCAAGACGGAAGAAGAAGAATTCCAGAAGATTTATAACCTGGACGTTGCCATCATCCCGACGCATCGCCCGATGGTGCGCACCGACAACCCGGATCTGATCTTCAAGACGATGCCGGGCAAGTTCAAAGCCGTGGTTGACGAAGTGGCGGAACTGAACCAGCAGGGCCACCCGGTGTTGCTGGGTACGGTGGCAATCGAAACGTCCGAGATGTTGTCGGGCATGCTGAAGCGGCGCGGTGTTCCGCATAACGTCTTGAATGCCAAGGAGCATGAAAAGGAAGCGACCTACATCGCGCAGGCGGGCCGATCGGGCGCCGTAACCGTCGCGACGAATATGGCCGGGCGCGGTGTCGACATTCTGCTCGGCGGCAATCCCGAAGGCATCGCGCGCGAAATCCTGCGCAAGAAAGGCATCGATCTGACCCAGGTCGCGCCGGAGGATTGGGACGCGGCCTTGGCGGAAGCGAAGAAGCAGACGGAGGCCGATCGGGAAAAGGTGGTCGCGCTCGGCGGGCTGCACATCATCGGCACCGAGCGGCACGAGGCGCGCCGGATCGATAATCAGCTGCGCGGGCGCGCGGGCCGCCAGGGCGATCCCGGCTCAAGCCGCTTCTACGTTTCGATCGAGGATGAATTGATGCGGCGCTTCGGCGGCGATCGCATTAAGGGCGTGATGGACTGGGCCAAATTTGAAGACGATCAGCCGCTGGAGCATTCGCTGCTCAGCAAGTCGATCGAGCAGTCGCAGGTGCGGGTGGAAGGTTATAACTTTGACATCCGCAAGCATGTGCTGGAATACGACGATGTGGTCAACACGCAGCGCAATGTCATTTACGCGCAGCGCCGCAAGATGCTAAGCGAGCAGAACCTGAAACCCATCATCATGGATATGATCACCGATGATGTGCATTCGTTGGTGGCTGAGCATACGCAAGGCGCGATCGACGCGTATGATTTAAGTGCTTTGATGATTGCGGCGCGCGGTTTGATTCCGCTGCCCGCCGCGTTGACACCCGATGACTGGCGTGATCACAAGCCGGATGAGATTGAAGAGCAGTTGGTGGCATACGCCGAAACCGCCTACACCGAAAAAATGCGGCAACTCGGCGACTTGATGCCGCAGGCCGAGCGCATCACGCTGCTGCGCGCGGTGGATAATCACTGGGTTCGGCATTTGACCGATCTGGATGCGCTGCGCGAAGGCATTGGCTTGCGGGCCTTCGGCCAGCAGAATCCAGTGGTGGCTTACAAGCGGGAAGCGGCCGAGACGTATGACGACATGCTGGCGTCCATTCGCAGCCAGGTCGCCCGTGACATCTATCGAGTTCAACCTGCGCAGTCCGCACCCACGCCGCAGCCGAAGCGGCTGAGCGTGAATACGGCAAGCAGCAGTGGCAAGGGCCGCCAACCGGTACGGAAGGTGGCGGATGAGACCGTGGGCCGCAATGATCCTTGCCCGTGCGGCAGTGGGAAGAAGTATAAACATTGCCACGGTGCGTCGGGCGCCACCGCACTGCCGACCGGTAAGGCGGTCAGTGCGGCCAAGACCGGCACACCCATCAAGCAGCGAAAATGAGCGACTCTGATCCTAACAACCTATCCAAGTGGAACCCTGCCAATCCGCGCAAACATTCCGGGCTGCCCGGCACGGGCGATCTGTCGCGACGGCTGATGGACGATATGGATCCGGAGGTTCTGGAGTTCCTCAAGACCACGGTCAATTCGTTCATCAAGTGGGATCTCGTCATCTTTTTCTTCGAGAATCCGCACACCACCGATACGATCGATAATATCGCGCGCTACATCGGGCGTGACGCGGCCGTGATCAAAAGCGACCTGGAAGATTTGGTCCGATCGGGCGTGTTGGAATTGCACAGTGCGGGCAATCTGACCGTCTACTCGTTGACCAAAGACACTCAGGTGCGCGAAAAGATCAAGCACTTTGTGTCGGCCAGTGATGATCGCCAGTTCCGCGTGAAAGCGATTTATCATCTCATTCGCGGCACGCGCTAGTCAGCGGTCCCGTTGAACGCCGGGCCTGACACGGGCCTGCTGGCGCGTCAGGCAAGTTTGCCTGGTGCTTGATATATGGAGCAAGAAGCGATGGAACGTATTAAAACCGGCATTCCCGGTCTGGATGACATGCTGAACGGCGGCTTTTTGAGCCAGTCCGCTAACTTGGTGGAAGGTGCGCCTGGTACGGGCAAGACGACGTTAGGCATGCAGTTCATTTATAATGGCATTACGCAGTTCAATCAGCCGGGCCTGATTCTGACGTTTGAAGAGTTTGCCCAGCAGTATTACGGCGATGCGGCCAACTTCGGCTGGGATTTTCGCGCGCTGGAAAAGGCCGACAAGCTGCGGGTGATCATGACCAGCCCGGAAGTGAGCTATTCCGATTTAGGCGGAGTAGACGGGCGCATTCAGGCGATGATCAAAGAGATCGGGGCGCAGCGCATTTTGGTGGATAGCTTGTCCCACTTCGATCGGTTGAGCGACGACCCGGTTCCTCGCCGCGGCATGCTCTATGGCTTCATCAACTCATTGAAGCGTGAAGGGTTGACCAGTCTGCTCACGCGTGAGAGCAGCGCGTTGATTGGCGAGCTGGAAAGCCCGGAAGAGGACGTGGCCTTTGTGGCCGACTCGTACGTGATGCTGCGTTATGTGGAAATTGAAAGCGCCGTGCGCAAAGCCCTATTAGTGCTCAAACTGCGCGGCAGCGATCATGCCAAGGACATTCGCCAATATGAAATTACGCGCAACGGCATTGAAGTCCAGGCGAAGTTCGAAGGGCGTGAAGGGATTATGAGCGGCAGTCCCCGTCGCATGGCCGATTCATTTGTCGAGGCATTTGTGCGACGCTAGAGCGGGGCTGATCGAGACGGGTGAAACGCCTGGCCCATTTCTATCTGGCCAGGCTGGGTAGGACATCAACTCGACGATGGATCTAAGGTCAATACTGTTTAGATAAGGCTCGCAGCCCGCGTCCCCGCGGGCGATCCCACCGCGTCCGCGATGCGCGCGGCTGGGTAAGCGCTAACTAAACAGTATTGGATCTAAGGTTACAGACATGGTCACTTTGGACGCAGTTTTGAATTTGATCGCGTGGAGTCTGATCGGTGTGCTGATTGTGGTGGTGTATTACATCGCCCGCTTTTATCAGATCACCTCCGGGTGCCAAACCTACTATCGCTGGTTCTGGCTGCCGTTGGGGTTGCTGCTTGTGGCGGCGGTGTTGAATGTCATGGCTGACCCGCTGCTCGATTTGGGGCGTGACGCCTTGTTGCTCGTGGGGGGAGTCAGTTTAATCGGATTGAGCTACTATCTGTTACACTTGATGATGGGGAGCCGATCGTGACGATTCTGACGATACCGGCGGCTTTGATCGGTTCTATTGCCGTGGGTTATCTGCTGTATATCTTTGTGGTGCTCAGCCGCAAGCTGGGGGCGGTGACCAAGGCCAAGCTGTACTATCGCTGGTTGTATGGGTCCATCGTCATCGTCGTCGTCACGACCGTCGTCGAGTGGATCATTCTCACGGTGCGCATGGCCCCGCAGAATGCCCCCGAGATCATCGTGAGCGAGTGGTTTCACCTGATCGGCCACACCATTCCCCTCGTGGTGGCGGTCGTGATTGCGCTGGTTGTGGCACTGCGTTACTGGGGCTGGTTGTTCCGGGAGCGTGATCGGTGAATGAAGTGAAGCCGCCTCTGCGCAAACGGGTGTCCCCTCTGGCCTGGTCATCAAGTGATGCCGAGGCCCTATTGTCTGCGCACGCCGGCCCGGCTCTGGTGCTGGATGTACAGGGTTGCTTGCAAGCCGCCAATGCCCCAGCCCTGGAGTTGCTCGGCCTCACCTCACCGGCAGAACTCCACGCTCGGCCCTCGTGGCGCGGTCGGCCCTTTAGTGACTTCCTCAGCGCTGATACACAGCTGCGCTGGCAAGATCTGTGGCAGCGTCTGACGGTCGAGCGGATTGAGGCGCACGGCGAATTAGAACTGGTGCCGCTGCTTGATCGCCGCCATGAGGCGTCAGGTCCACGCCGCGTTGAATGGGCTGGCCGGCCGATCCTACGGGGGCGACGGGTGGTCGCTGTGCAAGCCGTCCTGCGCTCGATCGCTTCCTTGCCAGCCGCGCCACAGTCACGGCAGCAGCGCATCACCGAGGCCCTGCAGCATGTCATGGCGATCGTTAACTCGACGCTAGACTTGGATGCAGTCCTCAACGCCATTGTCGAGCGCTTGAAGAATGTCGTTCCATATGATGGCGTGGCCTTGTTGCTGAAAGAGCAGGGCCACTATCGCCTGGCCGTGGCGCGCGGCTTTGTGCTGCAGCTCGACGCGGTGCTGGCGGAGAATCTGAATGACCTGCCCACGGTGCGGGCGCTGTTGCAGACCCGCGGCCCGGTGTATATCCCCGACACGCAAGCAGATCCGCTGTGGCTGACGCTGCGCGCCGACAACCCTGTTCGATCGTGGCTGGGCCTGCCCTTATTCAATCGCCGCCAAGACGAAATTTTAGGCATCCTCAACATCGATCACAACCAGCCCCATGCGTATGATGACGAAGATATTCAAGTTGCCTACGCTTTCGCCACTCAAGCAGCGGCGGCCATTGAGAATGCGCGTCTCTATGCCGAAGTCCAGCGCCGTGCCGATCATTTGGCGGCGTTGAACAGCGTCTCGGCGACGGTCAGCCAGTCACTCGATCTGGAAACGACGTTGAATACGGCCCTGGATAAAGCCCTGGACGTCGTCGGGTTTGAGGCCGGGGCGATTAGTCTCATCGACGAAGAGGCGCAGGAGTTGGTCATTCGCGTGCATCGCGGCTGGCGGCAGCAAGACCTGGTCAGCAACATGCGCGTGAAACTGGGACAGGGACTGTCGGGACAGGCCGTGATTACAGGCGAAGTGATCGTAACCGGCAGTCTGGAAAACGAACCCCGCCTGGCCGTGCCGCAAGTGCGCGACGAAGGGGTGTGCGCCATGGCCCTGGCGCCCATGCGCGCCCGGGGGCGCGTCGTGGGGGTGTTGGGCGCGATGAGCTACGAACCGCGCCGCCTGGCGCCGCACTCGATCGATGTGATCAAATCGATCGCCGATCAGATTGGGGTGGCCATTGATAACGCGCAGTTGTTTGCGCGGGTAACGCGCCGCTCGCAGCAGCTGGCGCTGTTAAATGAAGTAACCCGCGACGTGTTGGATACACTCGATATGTCCGAGCGCTTCCGGCGCATCACCCATTCGATCTCCGAAAAATTCGGCTACGATTCCGTGGCCGTTTTTATGGTTGATCCCGATCGGCAGGGGCTGACCCTGCGCTCCAGCACCGGAACCAAGGCCCGCCAGCAACAGGGACAGGTTATTGGTCAGTCGATTAACCAGGGCCTGGTAGGTTACGTGGCGCGCACAGGCGAGAGTGTGATCATCGGCGATGTGCGCCGGGATCCACGCTACTACAGCGTGATTGATCCGGCGGACGATCAGACGCGATCAGAACTCACCGTTCCGCTGAAGCGCGGTACCGAGGTCGTGGGCGTGCTGAACATTGAGCACACGGAACCTCAAGCCTTCTCGGCCGAAGATGCCGAAATGATGCAATTGCTGGCCGACTTGCTGGTGATCGCCATCACCAACGGCGAACTATATGAACAAGCCAGGCAACATGTCGCCGAATTAATGGCCTTGCAAGCGGTCAGCCTGCAAGTGACGGCTTCGCTCGATCTGTGGTCGGTGTTGGACACGATCGAGCGCAACGCCCTGACGCTCATTCGGGCCGACTACACGCACCTCTTCCTCTACGATCCCGATCAGCGCGATCTGATCTTTGGCGCGGCGTTGCGCCAGGACGGTGCGCATGAACCCCTCGTGTCGCAGCTTGATCCAGAAGGCCTAGCTTGGCAGACCTTTCGTGAAGGTCAGGCCATCGTCGTCGACGATGTGCAGGGCGATCCGCAATATGCCGCGCGCGCCCGCTCGGCCTCGGTGGCGGTCTTTCCGCTCAAGCGACCCGATGGCGCCGTCGGCGTCTTCTCGGTATCTTTTCTGGAACAACACACGTTCACGTCTGACGAGATTCGCGTGCTAACTCTGCTATCCGACCTGGCCGCCATCGCCGTCAGTAATGCGCGCTTGTTCGAGCAAACCAAGCGTCAATTGGAAGAAATCCGCACGCTGCATGAGCTGTCGTTGGCCGCTTCGTCGTCGTTGGACTTCGAGCAAGTCACCCGGCGCACGGTGGCCGCCTTGCAGCACTCGCTAGGCTTTGAATACATCGCGCTGTTCCTGGTCAACGACGAAGGCGATTACGCGCACCTCTACACCACCTCACCGTTGCAGGCTGAATATGAGCGCAACCGCTTCATCAAAGTGGGCATGGGCATCGTGGGCTGGTCGATTGCCAACGGGTCATTGATCAATGTGCCGGACGTGCAGCAGGACCCGCGTCATTTGCCGGGCATTGCCTCCACCCGATCGGAACTTTGCGCTCCGCTGCGCGTGGGTGAGCGCGTCATCGGCGCGGTCGATGTGCAAAGTCCGCGTGTGAATGCGTTCACGCCCGGCGATGAACGCCTGCTCATGACCATCGCCGGGCAATGGGCGGTGATTCTGGAAAACACCAAGCTGTTTGCCGCCGAGCGCCTGCGCCGTGAACAACTGGAACGCTTGCAGACGAGCGCGGCCGCCATCGCGGCCGAATTAGATCTCGGCACGCTGCTCGATCTAATCGTACAAGAAGCAACGCGCACTTTTAATGCGCCGGCGGCTAGTTTGCTGCTGCTCGATCCAGTCGAGGATGTGCTGCGCATTAAGGCCAACCGCGGCCTCTCGGCTCAGTTTGTGCCGCAGCTGATCGTGCCGCGCGCGCAACTGGGTGAGACGACGATGCCGACTGGCTATGCGCGCGTGGGGCCACCTCAGCTGATCGCGGACATACAGGCCGAGGCCTGGCCTGAAGCCCAGCGCCGCCTCTTCGCAGAAGAAGATGTATGCAGCCTGCTGCGCGTGCCGATTGTGAGTCGCGGCCGCCTGGTCGGCGCGTTGGAAGTGTACAGCCGATCGGTGCCGCGCCGCTTCCGCGATGATGAAATCGATCTAGCCGAGATTTTTACCAGCCAGGCGGCGGTGGCCATCGAAAATGCGCAGCTCCTGGAAGAAACGCGCCGCCGTCTAGCCGAAATCTCGATCTTATTTGAGGCCTCGCGCGCTGGCGCCTCGACGTTGGATCTGGGCCAGGTGCTCGATCGGGTCTTGGAAGTGATCAAACGCAGCTTGCGCTTTGATACACTGGAGTTCATCCTCTATGAACCGGATAAGCAGTTGCTGCGGACGCGTGCCGGTTACGGTTATCCGCCTGACCAATCTGCTTTAGATGTGAAACTGGGCGAAGGTCTGGTAGGCTGGGTGGCGCAGACGCGGCAATCTGCCTTGGTGGGCGATGTGCTGCAAGACGCGCGCTACGTGTCGACTTATCCAGCGACTCGCTCGGAATTGGCCGTGCCGCTGCTCATGGCGGATCGCTTAATTGGCGTCATGAATGTCGAAAGCGCGTCCATTAACGCTTTTACTTCGGACGATGAACGATTGCTGCAAGTGCTGGCCGGCCAGCTGACGGTGCTCATCGAAAATGCGCGCTTGCACGAGGAAACCCAACAACGCCTGGCCGAAGTTTCTACGCTATACACCTTCGCTGAACAGCTGACCAGCAGTATCGATTTGCCAACCTTGCTCGATTCGATCGTGGTGACGCTGAAAGAGGTGCTGCACTGCCGGGGCGTGAGCATTTCGTTGCTCAATACCGAAACGCGGACCTTAGTGATTCGTGCGGCCGCAGGTTTACAGCCCAAATGGCAGGAGACGGCTCAATTGAAGGTGGGCGAAGGCATCAGCGGCAAGGTCGCGGCCACGGCGGCCCCGCTCTACGTGCCCGACGCGCGCAGCCTGCCCGATTTCATTTTCTTCGATCCGGTGGTGCGTTCGTTATTGGTGGTGCCACTGACGGTGAAGGATCGCGTCATCGGCACGTTGGCGATCGATCAGGCCATCCCCGATGCCTTCAACGCCGACGACGAGCGCACCGTGACGATTGCGGCCGCGCAGGCGGCCGTGGCGATCGAGAACGCGCAGCTGTATGCCGACCTGAAAGAGCGCGCCACTAAATTGGAACAGGCTTACCAGGAATTGCAAAAAATCGACAAGCTGAAAGACGAATTGGTGCAGAACGTCTCGCATGAGCTGCGCACCCCTCTCACGTTTATCAAAGGCTACGTCGAACTGATCCTGGAAACCGACATGGGGCCGTTGACCGACGGGCAGCGCGAAGGGTTGACCATCGTGGCGGACAAGACCAACGCATTGAGCCGGCTGGTCAGCGACATCATTTACTTGCAGCAGATCGAGCGCGAATCGCTGCGACTGTCGCCGCAAGACATGCGTGAGATGTCGCGGATGGCTTTGCAAAGCTGCGAGATTGCGGCCTTGAACGCGGGCATTACGCTGCGCCTTGAAGCGCCGGCCGAGTTGCCGGCCATTCTGATCGATCGGGATCGGATCAATCAGGTCTTTGACAACTTGTTGGGAAACGCCATCAAGTTTAGTCCGCGCGGCGGCACGATCACGATTCACGTGGAAAACTTGGGCGAGATGGTTCTGCTGAGCGTCTCCGATATGGGCGTGGGCATTCCTGCCGACAAGCTGGAAAAGGTCTTCGATCGCTTCTATCAAGTTGACGGCTCGGCCACGCGACGCTTTGGTGGAGCGGGGTTGGGACTTGCGATTGTGCGGCGCATTATCGAGGCGCATGGCGGACGCATTTGGGTTGAAAGTGAAATGGGGCAGGGCAGTTCCTTCAAGTTTACGCTGCCCAGGATGCCGCCTCCGGTTGAAATTGTGGGCAAACCTGGTTAGCGATGTGACACTATGGTAATGACGACGTCACGGCCGATGCCACGTTCGACCCTTGAATTGAGGCGGGTGTTGCACGCTTTGCCCAAGGTCGATCTGCACCGGCATCTGGAAGGCTCGCTGCGCCTGGAGACGCTGGCCGAAATTGCTCAGGAGCATGGCATCGATCTGCCCAGCTACAACATTGAGCAGCTGCGACCTTACGTACAGTTCACCGACGAAGAGCCGGACTTCCATCGGTTTTTGGAAAAATTCAAATTGTTGAAGCGGTTCTATACGACGCGGGAAGCCGTGAAGCGCGTGGCGTATGAAGCCGTGATCGACGCGGCCGCCGACAATGTGCGCTATTTGGAACTGCGCTTCAATCCAGCGGCGTTGGCGCACGCTCAGAACTTTCCGCTGCACGAAGTGACGGAATTGGTGATCGAGGCGGTGAATCAAGCGCAGGCCGAGACCGGAATCTGGGTGCGCCTGTTGTGCACGGCGGTGCGGCATGAGAGTTACGACCTGGCGCGCCAAGTGATCGACGTGGCGATGGCTTATCGGGATCGGGGCGTCGTCGGCGTGGATCTGGCCGGCGATGAAGTGCATTATCCCGCCGCTCCGTTTGCGCCGTTGTTCAAGCGAGCCGCTGAGCATGGCCTCGGCATTACCATTCACGCGGGCGAAGCAGGCCGGGCCTCCAACGTGCGCGAGGCCGTGGAAGTGCTGCATGCCCAACGGATCGGGCACGGGATTCGCGCGATCGAAGACTCGAGCGTGGTGCAATTGCTGCGGCAGCGCAACGTGACGTTGGAGGTTTGCCCCACGAGCAATTTGCAGACCGGTGCGGTCGATAATTTTGGCCTGCATCCCTTGCGTGATCTTTACGTGCTGGGCGTCAAAGTCACCATCAATACTGATGATCCCAGTATTTCCGACACGACACTGACCGACGAATACATGGTGGCGGTGATGGGTCTGGGCGTAAGTCTGCGCGATCTACGCGAGTGCACGCGCAACTCGATTCGCGCGGCCTTCTTGTCGCCGGTAGAGAAGCTGCAGTTGGAGCAACTGCTTCTCACTGAGTTTGACACGCTGTTGTGAAATCAAAACCGGGGCTTGCGCAAGCCCCGGTTTTGCTGAGCGGCGCTCAGGCGGTGCGTTCCCATTCATGGATAGCGGCTTTGATCAAATCGCGCACTTGCAGCTCGGCAATTTCATCGGCGTGATGATAAAACTGCCGATCGATTTCGATCAGCAGGCTGCTATCGGGCGCCGCGCCAACGTGAATTTTGCGATGGGCCAGTTCGGGGTAGCGGATGAGGTTGCGCTGCAAAATTGTTTCGATCTGAGCGAGAATGCTGTTAGGCGGGGCCGGATACAGCGGCAAGGTGGGCGCGGAACCACCCTGCGCCAGGGCTTGCGCGACCGTCGGATCGATGCCGGGTGCCGGCGCGCTGGGCGTGAGAAAAACAACGGGCTTGGGTTTCAGGTCGGGGGCTGCCACTGGGGCAATCCCGGCAAACTTCTGCAGGCCGCTTAAGGCTACCAAAACTTTGCTGGCGGCTCGATCGTCGTGAATATCTTTCAGCGCTTTGTACGGCATCCCATTGATCTCGACAACCCACTCGCCGGAAGCCGCATCCCGCGAGACCACCACGGCATCGGCGGGCAAATTCGGGCCGCTGGTGCGTGTTAAAGTCTTGCCGGTGGATGCGGCGATGTTTTTCACCCATCCGGGCGCCGGCTTGTCGTCGGTCACGGCCTCATGCACCACAGGCCCCTTCGCGCGTTGGCGCAAAGCCACCACCACGCCGATCAGGACCAGCAGCAGTGCGATACCAATGATGGTTACAATTGGAATAAAACGTTCGAGTGGCATAGGCTCCTCGTTTTAGTGCCGCCGGGAGCGGCCTCGTCTGGGTTGGCACTGCGGACAGAAATGCGTGCCGCGCTGTGCCACCACCATGCGCTGAATCGGTTGGTGACAGCGGTAGCAGGGCCTAGCGGTTCGACCATACACGCGCGGCTGATAATCCCCTTCGATCACGCCATCCCCGGCGTCGGTACCTTCATCCTCGATGGCGGTGCGCAGCACCTTGCGAATCGATCGATACAGCGCGGCAACCTCGGCCTCCGTCAGACTGTCTGTCTTGCGCAGCGGATGTATCCTGGCCAGCCACAATGATTCATCGGCGTAAATGTTGCCCACGCCCGCCAGAAATTCTTGATTGAGCAGCAACGGCTTGATGGCGCCCGATCGGGATCGGACCAACTCGCGGAACTTTGGCAAAGTAAACGTCCGATCGAGCGGCTCCGGCCCGATCGAGCCGGTGACCATTTCGGGATCCGCCACCAGCCACATCTTGCCAAACTTGCGAACATCGTTGAAGCGCAACTGTCGCCCATCGTCCAGCTCGAACACCACGCGATCGTGTTTCGCAAGCGGCTCAGTGTGATCGACTACCCTAAGTTTGCCACTCATCTTAAGATGAATCAATAGGAAGAGAGTAGGCGGTTGATTTGCCGGTGTCGCGCCGCGGTTAGAGTATCCGGCTAAAGCCTCGACTCCGAGTAGCGTGAACACCAGGTACTTCGCGCGCCGATCGATGGCCTGCACGGTGTAGCCCCGCAGCATTCGCGCGAATTCCTTCGGCGCAGGCCGGGCCACGGTGCGCTTCCAGTAGATTGTCACGTCTTCAATCGTGCGTCCGATCACCGGCTCACGCAAGCGGCGAACAAGCGTTTCGACTTCAGGGAGTTCAGGCATTGGGCGATTTCTGATTGTTGATTGCTGATTGCTGATTTTGAAATAGTGCTTTGACGGCTGGCCGGGTAAGAAAAATCGAGCCGATAATTCCAATAGTAATCATCATGCACAAGATGATTGCCGTTGCAGGTGAATTCCAGTTTGACGGGGTTGTCAGCCCTAAGCCGCTAAGTATGCTGGAAATAGCAAAAATTTCAATGGTGGCCCCTCGACTCCAAGGCCGCAGCTGCCACAACCTCAAAGCCGTAAAGCCGACCAAAATTGCGCCTCCTGGTATGAATACCAATTGTAGCCAGGTGAATATACCGTTACTCACTCCTATGAAGGCCATCACTATCGCGACGATAGCCCAGAGCGCCAGACAGATAGCGCAGACTCGCACGCCGATCAACGCCCATTTAGGTTGAGTGTTGGATGTGATCATCATGATGCCTCGCAGCGGTATTATACCAAGCCGCACCAAGACCTGTCAGACGGGCCAACAGCTGGTGGAAGTTCAAGGTTCGCGACGAGCAGTTCTCAATTTAGCCTATTGTGCTCGCGATGGATGGTCACATCCATCGCTGTCAGTGGCCGGACACTTGCACCCACTGCGTGCAGTGCGGTGTGTGACCACGCGTTGCGGAGCGAGAGCATTTCACCCAAATGAGAATTGCTGACGGCCCACCTGATAGGTTTTTACTTCTCGGATGTGGTAAACTGATTCACAGAGGGCTACAACGAATTTGGAAAACAACGAATACTGAACGCCACCTTAAAATTCGTTTTAGTTTCAAAGCGGTGTTGCTTTTATGCCTTGACGGGGGATGTGAGTTGGCTATAATCAGCCGCGCGGTTGTGATGGCGTAGCAAAGTCGTTCTTCGAAGTTTCCTCGGTGTGATGGGATATATATAAGTCATGTCATTTGTTCATCTTCACGTGCATAGTGAATATTCAGTGCTAGACGGCTTAAGCAAAGTCGGCTCGATCGTGTCGCGCGCCAAAGAGCTGGGCCAGCCGGCCGTGGCGATCACGGATCACGGCGTGATGTACGGCGTGATCGATTTCTTCAACGCGGCTAAGAAGGCGGGCGTCAAGCCCATCATCGGCATGGAGGGCTATCTCGCCCGCCGTGCGCGCACCGATCGCGATCCGCAGAAAGACAAGAGCCCCTATCACTTGCTGTTGTTGGCGCAGAATCAGGCGGGGTATCAAAATCTGTTGAAACTCGCCAGCATCGCGCAATTGGAAGGTTTCTACTATCGCCCGCGTGTCGATAAGGAAGTGCTCGCCCAGTACAGCGAGGGCATCATCGTGACGACCGGCTGCGGCGCGGCCGAGATTCCACGTTACATCATGGACGGGCAGATTGACGAGGCGCGCAAAGCGCTGGGCTGGTACGTGGATGTCTTCGGGCGCGATCGGTTCTTCGTCGAATTGCAGCTGCACGAAGGTTTCCCCGAGCTCATCAACATCAACCGGAACTTGCTGCAGCTGGCCAGGGAATTCAACGTGCGCCCGGTTGCCACCAACGACGCGCATTACATCAAGCAGGAAGACGCGCCTGCGCAGGACATCATGTTGTGCATCGGCACGGGCACGCTGGTCAAGCAGCAAGACCGTATGCGCATGACCGATACCTCGTACTACCTCAAGAGCCACGCGGAGATGGCCGCGCTCTTTAACGAAGTGCCGGAAGCGTTGACCTCGACGTTAGCCATCGCCGAGATGTGCGAAGTCGATCTGAGCACCAAGGGCTACCACCTGCCGGACTTCGAATTGCCCGCCGGCGTCACGCCCGATCAAGAGCTGCGCCGCAAGTGCGAAGAAGGCTTGACCCTGCGCTATGGCGAGCAGGCCAATGATCCCGAAGTGCGCAAGCGCCTCAACTACGAACTCGAAGTCATCCACAAGATGGGCTTCGATACGTATTTTCTCATCGTCTCGGATCTGACCCGCTTTGCCAAAGAGCAAGACATCTGGTGGAACATCCGTGGTTCCGGCGCGAGTTCGATCGTGGCGTACACCAGCGGCATCACCAATCTCGATCCGCTGCCCAATAAGCTGATCTTCGAGCGCTTCCTCAACCCCGGTCGCATCTCCATGCCCGATATCGACATGGACTTCCCCGACGATCGCCGCGCCGAGATGATCAACTACACCGTCAATAAATACGGCAAAGACAAGGTCGCGCAGATCATCACGTTCGGCACGTTGGGCGCGCGCGCGGCGATCCGCGATACCGGCCGCGCGCTGGAAGTTCCGCTGTCCGATGTCGATCGCGTGGCGAAGCTGGTGCCCAACCAGCCCGGCAAGCCCACGAAGATCAGTGAAGCGATCGATCAGATTCCCGAACTCAAAGAGATGTACGACACTACCGATTGGGCCAGGACCCTGCTGGATACGGCGCAGACGGTGGAAGGCACAGTGCGCAACGTTGGGACGCATGCCGCCGGGGTGGTGATCTCCGATCGGCCGTTGGTGGAATACGCGCCGCTAGCGCGCCCCACCAAGGAAAGCGACAACTCGCTCGAATCGATCACGCAGTTCGAAATGGGCGTCGTCGAATCGATCGGCCTGTTGAAAGTGGACTTCCTCGGCCTGGCCACGTTGACCATCATGCGCAAGGCGTGCGATCTGATCAAGCACTATCACGGAGTCGATCTCAATCTCAATAATATCCCGGTGAACGATCGGGCGGCGTTCCAATTGATGTCACGCGGCGATGTGCTGGGCTTGTTTCAGGTGGAAGGCGCGGGGATGCGCCGCATGTTGATGGAGATGCGGCCCGGCAAGTTTGAGCATATCATCGCGGGCATTTCGTTGTTCCGCCCCGGCCCGATGGAATACATCCCCAAATACATTAAGCGGCTGCACGGCGAAGAACCGGTCGAGTATCATCACCCCAAGTTGGAGCCGATCCTCGAAGAGACGTACGGGATCATCGTTTATCAAGAGCAAATTATTCAGATCGCGGTGCAGCTGGCGGGTTATCTGCCGGGCGAGGCCGATGAGATCCGCAAGGCCGTCGGCAAGAAGATCAAAGAAAAGATCGAGTCGCATAAGGCCAAGTTCATCGCCGGTTCGGTGAAGAACGGCATCCCTCAGTCGGTGGCCGAAGCCATCTACACTGACATCGAATTCTTTGCGCGTTACGGCTTCAACAAGGCGCACGCCGCCGACTACGCGGTGATGACGTGCCAGACGGCGTATTTGAAAGCGCATTACCCGGTCGAGTATATGACGGCGTTGATGACGGTGGAGCAAAGCGTCGAGAAGATCGGCCTGCTCATCGTCGAATGCCGCCGCATGGGCATCGACGTGCTGCGCCCCGACATCAACCACAGCGATCTCGACTTCACGATTGAAGCGCTGCCCGACGGCAAACGCGCGATTCGTTTTGGGATGGCGTCGATCAAGGGCGTGGGCGAAGGACCGGTGAGCGTCATTCGGGAGGCCCGTGATCCTTCGGCAGGCTCAGGAGGCGGCCCCTTCAAGAGTATCGAAGATTTCGCGCGTCGCGTCGATTTGCGTTCGGTGAATCGCCGCGCGCTGGAAGCGTTGATCAAAGTCGGGGCGCTGGAAGATTTCGGCAATCGCGCGCAGCTACTGCAGATGGTCGATCGGATGATGGGCTTGAGCGGCTCGGCGCATCGCGCAGAGGATGTGGGCCAGCTGACGTTGTTCGGCGGCATGGTCGATGCGGCCGCCACCGAATCGATCGGCGCGCTGCCCAACATCGAAGATGTGCCGCAGCGTGAATCGCTCTCGTGGGAAAAAGAACTCATCGGCGCGTATGTGTCCGAGCATCCGGTGACCAAGGCGCTGGCCGATCTGCAAAGCGAGATCACGCACACCAGCGGCGAATTGAATGAGGACCTCGACGGGCAGAAAGCGGTGATGGTGGGCGCAGTGGTCAGCACGCGCACCATCCAAACGAAGAAGGGCGACACGATGGGCTTCATCCAACTCGAAGACGTGCAAGGCGGCTTCGAGTGTGTGGCTTTTCCGCGCACGTGGAAGCAGACCCAGAACCTGTGGCAGAAAGACAAAGTCGTGTTAGTGCGCGGCACGATCGATGGCAAGGGCAAGGTCGCTAAGATTCTGCTCGATTCCGCGACAGACAAGCCGCAGGTCACGAGCGCGGTTCCAGACAAAAAGGGATCAGGGATCAGGGAGCAGGGAGCAGGAAACAATGGTCAGCGCAATGGAGTGCAGCCACAGCCCGCTAATGGGCAACGATCTGTCACCAACGGCCAACCACAGTCGAAGGCGGTGAAGGAAAACAGTGCGGCGTATCAAGCCGCTGCCAAGCCGGTGACTCAGCCCGCGAAGGTTAATGGTCAGCCGCCAGTGACCACCAGCCCCACGGGGGCGCTTCGCAGCCAACCGCCAAAATCCAAAATCCAAAATCTAAAACCCGAAATCGTCGAGGACTTTGAAGTGAACGAAGTCTTGTTCGACGAAGATCCTTTTGCGGGCGAGATCTTCATCCCCGATGCCGATGATCCGATTGTGAATGTCGCACCGGTCGAAGATTATGGCTCGCCCAAGCATGACAATCCATTAGCCGAATCGACGGCGGAATATCAAGACCAGCTGCCCTTGTCCCGTGTGCCGCCCGCCGCGCCGCTATCCTACAATGCCGCTTTAGCGCATAGCGCGCCCTCGAAGGCAGCCGAACCAGTGCTAAAGAAAAACGGAAATGGTAACGGGAACGGCAAGAATTACATCTCGTTGGAACAACCCTATCGGTTCGCTAAAGTCGTGATCTCCCGATCGGGTGATAGTTCGCTCGACGCCTCGCGTGTGGGCGAGGTGCATCATCTACTCGCGTCCTACCCCGGGCCCGATCGCTTCTGCTTCCTCATCAAAGCGCGCGGCGAAACGCTACAACTCGATTTTCCGAACGACACCACCACGCTCGACGATATGCTGATCGCGCAACTCAAAGACTTGCATGGTGTGGAGTCGGTGCAAGTAAGCATGGGCTTATAACAGCTTAGTAAAACCTCACAGGCGCTTCGCGAGACCTGTGAGGTTTTTGGATGGCGAGATGAACTATGAATCCGGTCGATCGTGTGCGCGCGGCGCTCATTGAAAAGGGCCTCGGCGATGTGGTGCTGGAGCTGGATAACAGCGCGGCGACCGCGCCTTTGGCCGCCGCGGCCATCGGCGCGCATTTCGGTCTCAGCGTGCCGGTCGGGGCCATCGTGAAATCGCTCGTGTTTGTGATCGACGGGCAGCCGCTCATCGTGCTGGGCGCGGGCGATCGCAACGTCGATCAAAAGCGGCTGGCCGAGCTTTACGCAGTTAGCCGAAAGAGAGTAAAATTAGCCGACGCGGCGACGGCTCTGGCGGTCACGGGCTTCGAAGTGGGCGGGGTCGCGCCGATCGGGCATACACAGCCATTGCCGGTGGTAGTCGATGAAGCGTTGAGCCGCTTTGAAACGGTGTGGGCGGCCGCGGGCGCGCATCACGCGGTATTCCCGATCAAATACACGCAGCTCATTGAAATCACGTCAGGCCGCGTGGCTGCGCTTTCAGCGGCGCTTTCAGCGGCACTGACAGGCGACGTGCCGTTGGACGGCACGCAAGGAGAAACCAGATGAAACGAATCGGTGTGCTGACGGGTGGAGGCGATGTTCCCGGGCTGAATCCTTGTATCAAGACCATCGTCAACCGCGCGGTTGACGAAGGCTACGAAGTGTTGGGCATTCGCAAAGGCTGGGGCGGCTTGCTGTATTGCAACCCCGAAGATCCAGAATCGATCGCGGAATATATTTGGCCGCTGGACAAGCAGCGCGTGCGCACGATCGATCGCACGGGCGGCACGTTTCTGCATACCAGCCGCACCAACCCCGGCAAAGTGCGCGCCGCGGAAATTCCCCCCTTCCTGAAAGATAAGACTCATCCCGACGACAAAGGCCCGTTTGATTTCACACCTCATGCACTGCAGGTGTTGGACAAATTGGGCGTCGATACGCTCGTGCCGATCGGGGGTGACGACACGCTGAGCTATGCCGAGCGCCTGCATCGCGAAGGCGTCCACATCGCCGCGATTCCCAAGACGATGGACAACGACGTCTATGGCACCGATTATTGCATCGGCTTCTCGACGGCCATTACGCGCAGTGTGGAATTCATTCATCAGCTGCGCACCAGCGCGGGCAGTCACGAGCGCATCGCCGTCGTCGAACTGTTCGGGCGCAACTCGGGTGAAACGGGGCTGCTGGCATCGTATCTGGCCGGGGTCGATCGGGCCATCATTTCAGAGGTGCATTTCGATCCGGAAAAATTGGCGGCCTTCCTGATCAGCGATAAGGCGAACAATCCCAGCAACTACGCCATGGTGACGATCTCCGAAGGGTCGCAAATGACGGGTGGCAAGATCAT
>Ga0182021_10001028_pt1 | contig 31781 bp, 21 predicted proteins | sample 612E3MmetaG_FD_120493 | JGI IMG/M metagenome (GOLD analysis project Ga0182021, IMG submission 120493) | Permafrost microbial communities from Stordalen Mire, Sweden - 612E3M metaG (Illumina Assembly) | ecosystem: Environmental > Terrestrial > Soil > Wetlands > Permafrost | place: Sweden... | reverse complement strand
GAACGCCTCTTCAATGGCGCGGCTCTGGGCGTTCGTCCGGTACATGACCGCGATGTCGCGCCGCTCCCAGTGCTCGACGACCTCGTCCGCGCGGCGGGTCAGGATCGTTCCCCGACCGCCGGTTAGCTCCTCGATCTGGCGGGCGATCCACTCCGCCTCCTCTTCCTCGTTGTAGGCCTCAAAGCGGGAGATCGGCCGGCCGCCCGAGTTCTCCGTCCAGAGCTTCTTGTCCTTGCGCGACGAGTTGTTGGTGACGACGGCGTGCGCGGCATCAAGGATGAGCTGCGTGGAGCGGTAGTTCTGCTCAAGCTTCACAACGGTCGCGTTCGGGTAGTCGCGTTCGAAGTCCAGTATGTTGCGGATGTCGGCGCCGCGCCACGAGTAGATGGACTGGTCGTCGTCGCCTACCACGCAGACGTTCTTGTGCGCCGCACCGAGAGCCTTGACCCACAGATACTGCGGCCGGTTCGTGTCCTGGTATTCGTCGACGTGGAGGTAGCGCCAGCGGCCCTGGTATCGCTCCAGAACCGCGGGCGCCTCGTGGAAGAGCCGCACCGCCTCGAGCAGGAGGTCGTCGAAGTCGAGAGCGGCGGCCGAACGCAACCGCGTCTGGTATCGGCGATACAGCCTGGCGATCTCGCGCTCGCGGTGAGTGTGCGCGTTCTGCGTCAGGAACTCGGCGTCGATCATCTCGTTCTTCGCCCGCGAGATTGCGGCCAGGATCGCGCTCGGCTTGTACTCGCCGGTGATCGGCAGGTCGTCGTCGCGCAGGATCTGCTTCATAAGGGCTTGCTGGTCGTCCGTGTCGTAGACGACGAAGTGCGGGTCGATGCCGATGGCCGCGCCGTCGCGGCGCAGGACGCGCGCGCATAGGGCGTGAAAAGTGCCCATGGCGACTTCGCGGCCCGCCTCCTCGCCGACCAGGCCGGTGATTCGCGCACGCAGCTCGGCGGCGGCCTTGTTGGTGAAGGTGACGGCGAGGATCTGCCACGGCCGGACGCCGCAGACGCCGATGAGATATGCGACGCGATGAGCGAGGACGCGCGTCTTGCCGCTGCCCGCCCCGGCCAGGATGAGGACTGGGCCGTCTGTCGTCTGAACCGCCCGCTGCTGCTCCGGGTTCAGACGAGCCAGGATTCGCTGCGCGAGGGCGTCCGTGGCGGCTTGCCGCTCGGCCAGGGCGACCGGCTCGGGCTCGAACGGGGATGCCTCTATCGGCTCGATTCGCGCCGCGTCGAACGCCTCCGGCGGAGCCTCGTCGGGAGGCGGCGGCAACTCGTCCGCGCCGCCCGGAAGAAGCGGCTCGAAGCGCGTTGCAAAACCGTCCGGATCGGTTCCGAGCTGGCGGCCCTCCGACCCGGCGTCTGACAGTGGACTCACCCTGAGATTGTAGAAGCGGTCCGTTGGCGCCGGCTTGTCGGCGCCACGGCTGATTCGATTAGCTGGCGGCCGGCGCCGCGAGGCCCGCCGGGTCGAACTCGCCCGCGGCCGGGGCGTCGATCGGGGCGACGCTGTTGTACTCGGACATGATCAGCCGGATCGCGGCCGAACCCGCCGCCGGGTCGCTGGTATGGAGCTCCATGTGCTCAACCAGGAAGCTGCTCTGGAAGATCCACACGTCCACTTTGGCGTAGCCGACTCCCTGCCCAGTCAGCCCCAGCGAAGTGTTGACCACGTCCGGGTTCGCCTGAACCTGAATGTGGTAGCACGACCCTCCCGGCCGGGACTCGATCCCCAACAGCTGCGGGTTCAGGTTCTTGTCGGCAATCGTGGTCAGGATCGTCTGGAACTCCGCCAGGAGTCCGGCGGTGGCATCCGCCGGGTTGAGAGGAAGGCTGGAGGCGGCCTCAGTGGAGAAGATGTTCTGACCCGGCGCTCGCATGTACGCGTTGCCACCGACAACGAGGAGCTCTCCTGCGAAGTCCGGAATACCTGGCAATGTGCCGGTGATGTGGGCGGTGCCATTGCCCACATCGATGTCGCCGCTGGCCGTGGTGCCATCGAGCGGGATCGTTGCCGGCCCGGGCGTCGGCGTGGGGGCGGGAGTTGGCGTGGGCACCGGGGTCGCCGTGGGCACCGGTGTTGCGGTCGGAACCGCCGTCGGGCTCGCCGTAGGCGACGCGCTGGCCGAGGCCGACGCGCTGGCCGAACCCGACGCGCTGGCCGTGGGCGACGCCGAAAGGCTGGCGCTCGGGCTTTCGGAGGCGGCCGGCGAACTCGTATCGACCGGCGAACTCGTATCGACCGGCGAACTCGTATCAGTCGGGGCCGCCGACGGCGTCAGGAAGCCAAACTGGAACTGCCCCAGGGCCGTCACCTCGAAATGGACGGACTTGATGCCCGCCATGGCCGTGACCATCTTGCTCAGGATCTGGTGCGGGTCGGACAACGACGACGCGGTAGTGCAGCCGGCGACGAGCGCGACGATCACGACCAGGCCGCCGGCCGCGGTTGCGATAGACCTGCGAAGAAACACGTAACTCCTCCTGTCGGGGCGCCGACGCATGACTGTATCGCCTCGCCGCGAGTCGCGCATGGCGGGCTCGCCCAAGCGCCCCTCGCCGGCCCCACGCGGCGCTGAAACCGGCGCCGAGAGCGAAGCCCCGGGCCTGGCCCGGGGCTTCGGTTTGTCTGGCGCGAGGCAGGCGGTCCTGCCGTTCGTCAGGATCCGATTTCGCTGGCGGCTGGGGCGTTGATCGTGACGGCCTGGTTGTAGCCGGTCAGAGTCGCGACGACGTCGAAATTGCCGATCTTCCCGGCGCTGATCTTGACCTCGAACTTGGCCGGCAGGACGGTGTCCGTGTAAGCCCAATAGTCGAAGGTCGCGCTATCAAGCTGTATGCCCGCCGCGCTGGAACCGCCCTGGGCGGCAAGCAAGGCGTTGATCTTGTCGACTGGGACCGACACCGAGACGTGGTAGACGTCCTTGCCGTCGACCTTGTCGCCGGCAAGGAGAGTCGCCTTGGCGCCCAGGTCGTTCATGGCCTTGGTCAGCGAGGCGATGGCTGCGGACGGATCAGCGCTGGCAAGGGCGCCCGCGCTCGGAATGCTCACCGCCACGACGTCGCTGAGCTTGATCTCAGTGAACTTGTCGCCATACAGGCTGAGCTGGTAATAGAGGTTCCCGCCGACGACGATGACCTCACCGGTTCCGAGGGGAGCCGGCAGTGTGATCTTCAGGTCGGTGGCCTGGTTGGCCACGTCCACGTCGCCCTCGACGGTCGTCCCGGCAAGGTCGAGGTTCAGGCCGAAACCCCCGAAGCCCAGGCCGGGCACCGCGCCGGTGTTCACCTTGCCGGTGGCGTCGATCTTCACGTGGACCGACTTAGCCGTCTGCAATGCCACAACGGACTTGGCGATGACGACGTTGGGATCGGTGATCGGGGGGGTCGCACTGGCGCAGCCGCTGGCGATGACGACGCCCGCGAGTGCTACGAGCGCAACGGCGAGCCTTGGAAAACGGGTCACGGTCAAGCCTCCCTGCGGGTGCGTATGCCATGACAGAGTGCTGACCCGGGAGTGCGGTGTCAATGGCGCCGGTCGGCTCCGTCAGCGCGGCGCGGGGGGGAATCACCGGAACCCCGGGATTTGCCCGGGGTTCCGACTCTCCGCCCACTGCGTGGGCCACCGCTGGCCCGAGGGAGGCGTTACTTCTTGGCGGGGATGATCTCGCTCGCGGCTGGCGCCGTGATGGTGACGGCCGCGTCGTAGTTCGTGATCGTCACGACCAGGTCGATGGAGCCGATCGCGGAAGATGCTCCCTTGAGCTCGATCTTGGCCAGCCGGCTGCTGGACTTGTAGATCCACACGTCGACGGACGCGGAGTCGATCTGGACGTTGGGAGCGCTGCTGGCGCTCCCCGCGGCCGCGGCTATCTCGGCATTGATCTTGTCGATCGGTATCGAGACACTGATGTGGTTGGCATCCTGACCGCCGATCTGGTCGACGCCGACGAGCGTCGCGGTGACACCGGCCTGATCCATTTGCGCGCGGAGCTGGTTCAGCTCATCGGTGACGCCGCTCATGGCGGAGGCGCCCGGCGTGGGCACCGCCACGGGCAGGGCGCCGGTCAGCGCCCCGGTTAGGCTGCCGAGGCTCATCATCGTGTACTTGGTTGCCGGGGCCATCTTGTAGTAGAGGATGCCGCCGACGAGGATCACGTCGGCGTTGAGCGGCACGGTCGGCAGTGCGGCTGTTATGTGGGCGGCCTGATTGGCGACGTCCACGTCACCGACGATTGTCGTGCCGTCGAGCTTGAGATTGCCTTTTCCCGCTCCCAAGGCTCCCCCGCCGGCGCTCGCCATCGCGGCCTCGCTGACCGAGCCGCTGGCGTCGATCTCGATGTGGAAAGACTTGACCGCGGATACGCTGGAGAGAGCGGCGGTGATGATTGAGCTTGGGTCGGTGGGGTTGGCGGCCGAGGCCGCGGACGACGGCGCGCCAGGGGCGCCGGTGGCGCCGGCCGCGACGACCGTGGGCGCGGCCACGCCACTGCTACACGCACTTGCGATTACGACGACGAAACCGGCCAGCAGCGAGATGGCCGGCCTGGGGACGCGGAACACGGTATGGAAACCTCCTCTGGGGCCTGGATGCGGCGCCAGACTGGGCGCGTCCCAGGGAGGTGTCAAACTAATAGTTACCTGGTGAGCGGTCGTCTCACCCTGCGAACAGAGAGCCCCGGGTTAATGCACCCGGGGCTCCGCTCGCCGACCAGCCGGCGCATTCCTTCGTTGGCTTTTGCGCTCGCCGGCCGCGATATGCCGTTCGTGGACGGACTTAGTAGTCCATGTCCCCGCCGCCGTGGTTGTGGCCACCGGCTGCGTCCTTCTTCTCGGGAATGTCGGTGATCAGCGTTTCGGTCGTGAGCACCATCTTGGCGATCGAGGCCGCGTTCTCGAGGGCTGAGCGCGTCACCTTGGCGGCGTCCACGATGCCCTTCTCGAACATGTCGCCGTACTCGCCCTTGAGGGCGTCGTAGCCGAAGCCCGCCTTGAGGCCGCGGACCTTTTCGACCACGACCTCGCCGTGTGCGCCGGCGTTATCGGCGATCTGGCGGATCGGGTACTCCAGGGCCCGGCGAACGATGTCGACGCCTACCTGGGAGTCGGGCTCGTCGAGCTTGAGCTTTCCGAGAATGGCCTGGCAATGCAGAAGGGTTGCGCCGCCACCGGCGACCATGCCTTCCTCGATGCCGGCCCGCACGGTGGACAGAGCGTCCTCGATGCGGTGTTTCTTCTCCTTGAGCTCGACCTCGGTGGCCGCTCCGACCTTGATGACGGCCACGCCGCCGGCCAGCTTGGCGAGGCGCTCCTGGAGCTTCTCGCGGTCGTAGTCGGAGGTGGTGTCCTCGATCTGGGTCTTGATCTGGGCGATCCGGGCCTTGACCGCTTCGGGCGCGCCGGCGCCATCGACGATCGTGGTGTCGTCCTTGGTGGCGACGACTCGCCGGGCCTCGCCGAGGTCCTCGATCGTCACGGAGTCGAGCTTGCGGCCGATCTCCTCGCTGATGACGGTGCCGCCGGTCAGGATGGCGATGTCGCGGAGCATCTCCTTGCGGCGATCGCCGAAGCCCGGGGCCTTGACGGCCAGGACCTGGACGGTGCCACGGAGCTTGTTCACCACGAGCGTGGCCAGGGCCTCACCGTCGACGTCCTCGGCGATGATCAGGACCGGGCGGCCGATCTGGACGGCCTTCTCGAGCGCCGGCAGCATGTCCGGAACGGCCGAGATCTTGCGGTCTGTGATGAGGATCTTGGGGTTGTCCAGAACCGTTTCCATGCGATCGGGGTTGGTCACGAAGTAGGCCGAGATGTAGCCTCGGTCGAACTGCATGCCCTCGGTGTATTCCTTCTCGAGCCCGAGGGACTGGCCTTCCTCGACCGTGACCACGCCGTCCTTGCCGACCTTGTCCATCACCTCGGCGATTATGTCGCCGACTTCCGGATCCGCGGCCGAGATCGTGGCGATCGCGGCGATCTCCTCACGCGAGTCGATCGGGCGGGACTGCTTCTTGATCTCCGCGACGACGGCCTCGACGGCCTTCTCGATGCCGATGCGGATCAGCATCGGGTTTGCGCCGGCAGTAACGTTGCGGATGCCCTCGTTGATCATGGCCTGACCCAGGACGACGGCTGTCGTGGTTCCGTCACCGGCCACGTCGTCGGTCTTGGTCGCGACTTCCTTGAGCAGCTGGGCGCCCATGTTCTCGAACGGGTCATCCAGCTCAATGTCGCGGGCGATGGTGACGCCGTCGTTGGTGATCGTCGGCGCGCCGAACTTCTTGTCCAGAACGACGTTGCGACCCTTGGGGCCGATCGTCACTTTGACGGCCTCGGCCAGACGGTCCACGCCGCGCTTGAGTGATCGACGAGCGGTCTCGTCGAAGACGAGCTGCTTAGCCAAGTCTGTATGTCCTCCGCTCTTCTACGGCCACTCGGGTCGCGCCCGGGGCCGGTGTCGGTGTCGGTGTCGGTGTCGCCCGACTGACGCCTACGCCTCGACGATGGCCAGGATGTCCTTCTGGCTTACGATGAGGAGCTCCTCACCGTCTACCTTGAACTCGGTGCCGGCGTACTTGGAGTACAGGATCCGGTCGCCTTTCTTGACGTCCATCTTCTCGCGAGTGCCGTCGTCGAGAATCTTGCCGGGGCCGGCAGCGAGGATGATGCCCTCCTGCGGCTTCTCCTTGGCCGTGTCCGGCAGGACAATGCCGCTCTTGGTCATTTCATCTCGAGCGATCGGTTTGATGACGACGCGATCGCCGAGAGGCCGAAGCTTCTTGCTGGTCGCAGTGGCCGTTGCCAACGCGCAATTCCTCCTGTGGACGGGCCGGCTCATGGCCGCCGTCGCGACTCCTGGATGTGGTCCGTTTCGGGCGCCGATTGGTCGACGACGCCGCTTCTGCCTGAATGCTCCACCGGCGGGACTTCGGGCCGGGCGACTGCCGTAAACGACAGCGCCGCACCGTCTCCGATTTCCCACCGACGCATTAGCACTCTACCGATGAGAGTGCTAACAGCCTAACCAGGGCCGGTTGGACTGTCAAGCGCCGCGGCTCCGCCGCTCGTCACGCCCCGGCGCCCCATCCGAACATGTCCGGCCCCTCATCTGCCATCCTGTGCCCCGTGAGCGAGATAGACCTGCCCGACCACGTCCGCCGGAACCGCGCCGTCTGGGATCGCTGGGCTCCCGAGTGGGTCGCACCCGGCGAACGCAACTGGAACGACGCCGAGGCGAGCTGGGGCGTCTGGCGCATGCCCGAATCCGAGCTTCGAATGATCGAGGGCGTTGCCGGGCTGGACGTCATCGAGCTGGGCTGCGGCACTGCCTACGTCTCGGCCTGGCTGGCCCGCAGCGGCGCTCATCCTGTCGCCATCGACGTATCGCCTCAACAGCTCGGGACGGCCCGCCGTCTTCAAGGCGAGCACGGTCTGGAGTTCCCGCTGCTTTTGGGGAGCGCAGAATCCGTGCCCCTGCCCGACGCCGGTTTCGATCTCGCGATTTCCGAGTACGGCGCCTCGATCTGGGCGGACCCATACCGCTGGATCCCGGAGGCGGCTCGTCTCCTGAGGCCCGGCGGTCGGCTCGAGTTCCTCGTCAACGGCTATCTGCAGATGCTGTGCGAGCCGGACGAGGAGAACGTCCCGGCGACAGATCGACTGCTGCGCGACCAGTTCGGGTCGTACCGGTTCGAATGGTCGAGCGACGAATCGGTCGAGTTCCACCTCGCCCACGGCGAGATGATCGGGCTCCTGCACGCCAGCGGGTTCGAGGTCGAGGACCTGATCGAGATCCAGGCGCCGCCCGGCGCGACCACTCGCCACGCCTACGTCACCGCGGAGTGGGCCCGCCGGTGGCCCAGCGAAGAGGTCTGGAAGGCCAGGAAGCGGACCTAGCGGCCGCGGCCCGGCACGGCGTCCGAGACGGCCCGGGAATCGCGAAACGGGCGGCTGGTGTGCCGCCCGTTTCGGCCTGCTGGTCCTGGACTCTAGAGCGAGTTGCCGATACTGCTCAGGATCGTGTCGATCTGGCCACTCAGGAAAAGCAGCGAGGTGATCGCCAGAATCGCGATGAGCGCCAGGATCAGCGCGTATTCCGCCAGGCCCTGGCCACGAGATGAAAGGTGCACGGGTCTACCTCCGGGCAAATAACGTCCCCCTGGGACGGAGGGAGAATATGACCAGCCCATCGTACGGCATCGGTACTAGCCCGCATAGGCCGAAATGCACCAGAGTGGTGCGCGCCGTCCACACATCGAGCGGCCGCATCGGCCGGAGCGACGCCTGAAAAGGGCGGCCCGGGTGGTGCCGGACCGGCCCGCCAGTCATGCCCCGCGGTGCGCGGCGATTACCTTCTGCAGCTCTTCGAGATGCTCCAGGCGGTGGATCGAGCGGTCGAGGAGCGCCGGTCGATCGGCCAGGACGGCCTCGACCGGGGCCGTCTCAGGCAGGCCCGCTATCAGGCGATCGACCGCCTGGGCCGCCTCCAGCGTCTCGGCCATGGCCGCCTCCGGCGAGCTCGACGCAAACGCGAGCCAGGTAGGCGGAAGACCGTCGTTGATGAGATCGGCCAGCTCGTGCGGCAGGAAGGTCGGCTGCCCACCGGGTTCGGCCGCAACGGCCGCTCGCCATCGTGCCTCGAGGAAGCGGTCCCAGAACGCTAGGTGCCCGAGCGTCTGGCCGACGGTCCATGAGCCTTCGCCGGAGGACAGAGCCAGATCCGCCGCCGAAAGACCGCCCACGAACTCGCGCAGCCGAGCCAGGCTCGCCTCGTTGCGGGCGTCGAACGAGCGATCGACCGGCGCCGCCGCGGGACGGCCTGCGGCAAGCGCCCGCTCCACCTGCTCGATGTGCGCCTCGCGATGAGTCCAGCGCCCGACGAGGTTGGGCTTCTCGGCGAGCAACGAATCCGGCAGGCTATCCGCCAGCGACTCGATGATCGCGTCGACCGCCGCGGCGGCGGCGAGGGTCTCCCGGCCGATGGCCGCACCCAATCGCCCGGACCAGGCATCCACCATTTCCGCCAGGGGCGGGTTCAGGCCATCGAGCAGCGCGTATGGGATCTGGAATGGATCCGGGGGCTCGCCTTCGTCAGCGGCCGCCTGAGCCGCTCTCCAGCGCGCCGCGGTTGAGCGATCCCAGAACGCCACATGAGCCAGGGCCTGGGCAACGGTCCAACCGCCCTCTTCGGTGATCAACGCCATGTCCGACTCGCGCAGGCATTCCACTATTGAGGCGAGGCGTTGCCGGCTGGCGGCATTCCGCGCCACGAAACTTCGGTCAACGGCCCTGGGGGCAACGATCCCGAGCGCCCGCTCGATCTGGTCGAGGTGCTCGCCGCGGTGGCGATGGCGGTTCAGCAGATAGGCGCTGGGCGTACCCGCCAGGGCCTCGACGGTCGCGTCCGGGGCGCCGGCGATGAGTGCGTCGAGCTCCGTCGCCGCCTCGAGCGCCAGGGCCACGATCCGACCTGAGCCGATGCCCGCCCAGTATGGGTCGAGCGCGGCGTTGGCCAGGTGCTCGGCCGCGATGACCGACTCGTCCTGGGCGGACCACCGCCCGGCTAGCATCTCCGTCCAGCGAGCGGCTTGCCAGCGATCCCAGAAGCCCGTGTGCGTCAGGGCCGAAGCCACGGTCCAGCCGCCGCCCAGGTCGACCGCCAGTTGAGCCGGCGTCAGAGTCGCGACGAGGCGGGCAAGCCGCGCTCGCGCCTGGTCGTTGGCGTGCTGGAAGCTCCGGTCCGTCATGGCGTCTCCTCGATAGCTATCATCCCGCGGTCCGCGCCGCTGGCCTGGCGCCTGCCCTCAGCCCGGGGAGGGGCGCCGGAAAGTGGCGTCGTACGCGGCGACGAGGCCCGACCCAATGCTATCGGGGCTCTGGCCGCGCTGCTGCGCGAGCCACTCCCCGGTGACGCGGACCCACGGCGGCGAATTGCGCCGGCCCCCGAAGCCGGGCACGGAGCCACGCGGAACGCCGGGTGGCGCGAGATACGGAGAGTCGGTCTCGATCAGCAGCCGCTCCCCGGGGACCAGCCGGGCGACGTCCGCGGACGCCTCCTCTCCGCGACGGAAGACCAGGCCGCTGAACGAGACGGCGAGCCCAAGTTCCAGCGCGGCTGCGGCGTAGTCGACGGGGCCCGAGAAGGAGTGCAGCAGCGCGGGCGGGCGGGTGCCGAATGCCACCGCAGAGGGCGATCCCCCGAAGCCGGCCGCACGCAACTCGGACAGAAGCGCGTCCTGGGCGTCACGTTGCCCCGCCGCGGACCGGCAATGCAGGATCGCCGGCTTGCCGGTGTCCAGGGCCAGGCGCAGGTGACGCCGCAGGTTGGCGAGCTGCTCCTCCTGCGGGGAGTGCATGCGGTCGAAGTCGAGGCCAGTCTCCCCTATCGCCACGGCGCGCGGATCGGCGGCCAGATGGACGATCTCCGCCCAGTCGGCCTCGGAACAGGCCGAGGCGTCGTGCGGGTGGACGCCCACTGCCGCGTCGATCCTGGGATCGGCCAGCGCCATCGCCAGCGCCCGGGCGGACGACCCGGCGTCCCAACCGGGCACGAGCAGACGTTCGATCCCGGCATCGAAAGAGGCCTCGACTGTGGCCGCCCTGTCGGTCTCGAACGGGTCCGACTGGAGGTGGGCGTGGCTGTCGATCAAGCGCATCTCAGCCCGCCCGGGCTACCCGGCGGCCGGTGTCGCGGCCTCGGTCTCGATCCGCGGGAACAGCGGCTCGGCGGTGGCCACCCGACCGCCGGGAACGAAGCCGGCTCCCCACTCCAAGAGTGGAAGCACGCCGGGGCCGCCGTTGCCATCGGCACCATAGGGATACTCGTACCCGAGTTGTGCCAGGACCCTCGGCGCGGCTGTCGGCATGAACGGAGCCACGGCCAGGCCGATCAACCGACAGGCCTCGACGAGATCGCCCAGAACGTTGCGCAGGCGCTCGGCCTTGCCCTCGACACCGGCCTTCATCTCTTTGGCGAGAACCCACGGCTGCTCGAGGTCGACCTCGCGGTTGGCGGCGTCGACGAAACCCCACAATGCCGCCAACGCATCGCCGAGCTGGCACGCTTCGAGCTTCTCTCGGTAGGCGGGCAACGCATGCATCGACGCCACTTGCAGGCTGCCGTGGCTGGGGGCCGGCCGCTCGCCGCCGAAATAGCGGTTGACCATCGAGACGGTTCGGTTGACGAGGTTGCCGAAGTTGTTCGCCAGATCGGCGTTGTAGCGGCGAACGAAGGAATCCCACGACACGTCGGCATCCCGATCGAACGGCACCTCGCGCAGCGTCACGTACCGAGCGCCGTCGGCGCCGAGGGTGCGGACCACGTCCACCGGGTCGAGGAAGTTGCCCAGGCTCTTGCTCATGCGCTCGCCCTGGGCCAGCAACCAGCCGTGGACCCAGACGCGGCGCGGCGCCTCGAGCCCGGCACTCCAGAGCATCGCCGGCCAGTAGATCGTGTGGAAGCGCGCGATGTCCTTGCCGATGACGTGCAGGTCGGCCGGCCACCACCGTCCGAACTCGGCCAGGTCGTCGGGGAAGCCGGCGCCGGTGACGTAGTTGATCAGGGCGTCGTACCAGACGTATATCGTCCCGGCCTCGGGATTCCAGGTGCCGTCGGGGAGCTGGGCGGACGAGCCGTCGGGCATGATCGGGAACGGGATGCCCCACGAGGCCCCGGACCTGCTGATCGAGAAGTCCTCGAGGCCGCCGCGGATGAAGCCGAGCATCTCGTTGCGCCGGAAATCCGGCTGGACGAAGTCGGGATGCTCCTCGAAGTACTTCTCGAGGCGCTCCTGGTAGGCGGACAGGCGCAGGAACCAGTTGTGCTCGGAAAGCCACTGCAGGTCCACCGTCGGGTGATTGGGGCAGCGGAATCCCTGGGCCGTTTCGACCACGTCGGAAGGAGCCTTGAAGCCCTCGGCCGGGCAGTACCAGCCCTCGTAATCGCCGACGTAGATGTCACCGTTGGCGTAAGCCCGGCGGACCATCTCCTGGGCGGCCCGGACGTGGTCCGGGTCGGTCGTCCGAATGAAGCGGTCGGGGCTGATCAGAAGCGCATCTTCGGCCGTCTTGAAGAGCGCCACGTTCTCGTCGACGAAGGCCTTGGGCGTCGTGCCGAGCTCGGCCGCGCGCTGGGCGATGTTGACCGAATGCTCGTCGATGCCGGTCAGGAACCTGGTCCGATCGCCCTTCATGCGGTGCCATCGGGCCAGGACGTCCGCGCCCACAACTTCGTAGAGCGTGTGCAGGCCGGGCCGGTTGTTGGCATACGCGATGGCCGTGGTGATGTAGTAGCGATCGTCAGGGCTCATGGCGCCCGATGGTAGCAGGCGGCCGCTCGAATAGCCGGGCGAACCGCCGCCCCTCGCGGCGGTGACCCCCGTCAGGCCGTCGGCGCCGGCTCCTCGCCAGTTCCGAGGGCGCGCCGCTGCAACTCCGCCGACAGGAGGCGGCGTGCGGCGCTGGCCGTGTCGGCCAAGGCCCGGAGCTGGACCAGTTGACGCTGGACCGTGCCGGTCAGCGCGTCGTAGAAGCCACACCAGCGCTGCAACCCGGCCAGGGCCTGCAGGATCGCGAGCCGGCCGCCTTCGAACTTGTTGGCTGCGGCCCATTCGGCGAACGGCGTGCCTTTGGGTCTGACAGGAGCCGGCGTCGCGGAAGCCGGCGACCCCCAGGACGGCGGCGTGGCAATCGGGGCCGGCCTCGCAGAAGCCCCGGCGTCCGCTCGAATCTCTCGCAGGGACCCGCACATTCGCGTCGAGTCGCCCGCGAGGTGCCAGCCAAGGCCGTAGCAGAGGGTGTCGCCCAGGTGGCTCGGAACCAGGGTCGTGCCAGCCTCGTCGAGGCGGGCCAGGAGATCGCTCAGCGCGTCGACCTGATGGTCGAGATTCCGCCGGCGATCGTCGAGGTCGTTCATCTCCTGCTGCGCTCGAATCAGCGCGTCGAAATCGACGTCGGCGCGGACTGCCCAAGCGGAGCGACCCGAGCGAAGATCTTCGTCCGATAGAGCCGCCGGATCTGCCGGGAACTCGGGCACGTCAGCGGGCACCGCGCCATCCGGGAGCCCGTCCAGCCCGGCGAGCTGCCCATCGAGCTGGCTGACGTTCTCGTCGAGCACGCCCTGCAGGTATCCGAGCTGGCCGAAGTTGCGGCGGAGTCGCTCCACGATTTCCACGGGCGAATCGGCGTCGGCAGCCGAGGCATCGGCGGCGTCGGAGCCATCGGCGGAGTCGGCCAGCGAAGCGAGGCCGGCGGACGGGGCAAGGATGCTGGCAAGGGCATGGATGCGGGCTGCGTCGCCCCTCAACTGGGCGATTTCGGCGGCGCTGTATCCGCTCGGATCGGCCCCGCCCGTGACCCGCCTCATGGATCGAACGACGCTCTTTCCGGCGAGGATCAGCTCCGACCGCGGCAGCGGCAGCCCGGAACCCGCGGCGGTCGTGAGATTGCCGACGGCTATCGGGTTGGCCGCCGGCGCGTCGGCGGCGGTGGGGCTGCCGGGTGCGGCGGAGCCACGGATCGACAGAGCCACGGAACCCCAACCTCCAGCTGACCGCACCGGACGGCGACAGGCGCAGTCTACGCCCGCGAGCCTCCGAAGGGCCCGATCTTCCTACCGACTGGCGGCTGCCCTTCTGACGATTTCGCGGAGACCGCCTGCAGGTCGGTCGGACTCAACCGGTGGGCCGCGCCTCCACCCACATCATGCCGATCGGCGCCTCGTTCACATGGCAGAAGACGCCGCCTTCTGTGGTTGACCCTCCGTCGAGCGACTGCAGGAACTCCTCGATCTGGGCAACGGATGGATCGTCCGCTCAGCCGACCTGGTCCGTCGGACCAGAGCCTCATCGCCACCACGGTCCGATGCCTCTCCTAGTGCCGGAAGTGGCGCACTCCCGTGACCATCATCGCGGCACCGGCGGCTTCGGCGACCGCGATCACCTCGGCGTCGCGCATCGAGCCGCCCGGCTGGGCGTAGGCGCTGACGCCGGCCTCGAGGCAGACCTCGACCGCGTCCGGGAACGGGTAAAACGCATCCGAGCCGCACGCGGCGCCCTTCAGTGAATCGGGGCCGTGGAACGCGATGGCCTTGGCCACGGCCTGGCGGGCGGCGTCGACGCGGCTCGTCTGACCCGAGCCGAGGCCGATTTCCATGCCGTTCTTGACCAGCACGATGGCGTTCGAGACGACGCCGCGGCAGAGCCGCCAGGCGAGGTCCAGGTCGCGCAGCTCCGCGGCGGACGGGGCCCGCGACGTGACTCGCTTCCACGAGGCAGGGTCGTCGGGCAGGACATCGGGGGCCGTGACCAGCACGGCGCCGCCGGCGACCCGCAGGGAGCCGGTCGGATCGGGCGGCGGGGCGACCTCGCCGGAGCCGAGAATGGAATCCTCGAGGAGCCGTAGGTTCGACTTCTTCGACAGGATCTCGAGGGCCGCGGCCGAGTAAGCCGGGGCCACGATCACTTCCAGGAAGATCGAGGCCATGCCCGCGGCCGTGGCGGCGTCCACTTCGCGGGTCAGCGCCACGACGCCGCCGTAGGCCGAGACCGGGTCGCCGGCCAGCGCGTCAAGCCACGCTTCGGCGAGGGTCGAGCGCTCCGCGGCGCCGCACGGGTTGGTGTGTTTGACGATCACGACCGCCGGACCGCGCAGCTGGCGGGCGATGGCGTAGGCGCCGGAGGCGTCGAGCACGTTGTTGTAGCTTAGGGCTTTGCCCTGCAGGATCGAGCCGCCGAGCGCGAACGGCCCGGCCCACTGTTTCGTGCCAGGGCGGCGGTAGCGGGCGGCCTGCTGATGCGGGTTCTCGCCGTACCGCAGCGTCTCGACCTTCTCCAGGCCGATCACCAGGACCGGCGGGTACGGATCGGTCGCGCCGGGCAGGCCCGGCTCGTCGGGCAGGCCGCAGCCCTCCTCGGCCATCCGGCCGGGCAGCTCGGCGGCGATGCGGGCGTCATACGCGCCGGTGTGGCGGAAAGCCTCGACCGCCAGCGCGGAGCGGAGCCCCTCCCCTACTCGACCGTCGCGTTCGAGCGCGCTCAGCACCGATTGGTAGCGCCCGGGCGAAGTCACGATCGCCACCGAGGCGTGATTCTTGGCGGCCGCGCGGACCATCGACGGCCCGCCGATGTCGATCTCCTCGACCAGGTCGTCGAAGGAGATGCCGGGTCGTTCGGCTGCCGCGGCGAACGGATAGAGGTTTACGACGACGAGCTCGAACGGGTCGATTGCGGCGGCGGCGAGCTGTTCGCGATGGGCGGCGACCCGGCGATCGGCCAGGATCCCGGCGTGAACTCGCGGATGGAGCGTCTTGACCCGCCCGTCGAGCATCTCCGGGAAGCCGGTGACCGCGGCCACGTCCGTGACCGGCAAGCCGGCGGCCCGAAGCGCCCGAGCCGTGCCTCCGGTGGAGACGAGCTCGAAGCCAAGGCGAACCAGACCGGCCCCGAATTCGGCCAGACCGGCCTTGTCGGAGACCGAGAGCAGCGCTCGACGCGGAACCGGCATCTTCGCGGCCGCCTTCGAGGCGTCGATGCGGACGGTTCGACCGCCCGGTTGGATCGAGAGCGCGCCGGCCAGGAACAGGCCGACGGCGCGCGGGAGCAGTCGATGCTCGACCGCGTGGATGCGCTCGAAGAGCGTCTCTTCGGTGTCACCGGGCAGGACCGGGACGGCCTCCTGGACGATGATCGGGCCGCCGTCGAGAGAGGCGTCGACGAAATGGACCGTGACTCCCGTCACTTTGACCCCGGCGGCGAGAGCGTCGCGAACGCCGTGCGCGCCGGGGAACGCCGGCAGCAGCGCCGGGTGGAGGTTGATCATCCGGCCCGCGAACGCGGCCAGCATCGCCGGCCCCGTGATCCGCATGAAGCCCGCCAGAACCACAAGCTCCGGCGAGACGGCCGCAACCGACTCGGCGAGGATCTTGTCTTCCTCTGCCCGGGCAGCGTCATCGCCCCGTGGCGCCGCCGGCACGAGCAGCGTCTCGATCCCCTGCTCCACCGCCCAGTCCAGGGCGGCGCACGGGCGATCGGCGAAGACCAGGCCGATCTCCGCGTCCAGCGCACAGCGCGACGCCAGCGCATGCAGGGCACGCAGGTTGCTGCCGGTTCCAGAGACGCCAACCACGATCCGATGAGCCACGCCTGTCCTCCTCCGTGTCGACTCCGTCAGGACTCCGAATACCTCGCCCCCTGCGCGTCGATAGCTACAACCTCGCCGACCTGCCAGGCCGCCAGACCGTCTCTCTGCAGACTCGAGATCGCCGTCTTTACCGCCTCGGCCGGGACGATGCAGACCATGCCCAGACCGCCGTTGAAGGTCGAGCGCAGCTCGGCATTCGAAAGCCCACCGAGCGCTCCGATAAGCCTGATGATCGAAGGCGTCGGCCAGAGACTCGGATTCAGCCGCGCGCCGAGCCCTTCAGGCAGAACCCGCGGCACGTTGCCGGGCAATCCGCCGCCGGTTATGTGAGCTACGCCCCGAAGGTCCGAGCCGGCCTCGTCGAGCCGGCGCCGAAGCGCCAGGATCGCCTGCGCGTAGATCCGCGTCGGCGTCAGCAGCACTTCGCCGAGGGTCAGCGGCGCTGTCTCCGGCTCCGGCGCCGTCTCCGGGCCCAGGATCCGGCAGACGAGGTCGGCGTAGCCCTCACCCAAGTCCACGCCCGCATCGGCCACGATCCGCCGCACCAGAGAGAAGCCGTTGCTGTGCATCCCGGAGGCGGCGATCCCTATCAGCGCGTCGCCCGCCCGCGCCGCCGTGCCGTCGAGGAGCCGGTCGCGCTCCACGACGCCGACGCAGAAGCCGGCCAGGTCGAATTCCTCGGGATCCATCAGGCCCGGATGCTCGGCCGTCTCGCCGCCGATCAGCGCGCATCCGGCGAGGCGGCAGCCGTCCGCGACCGAGCCCACGATCGCCGCTACTCGTTCCGGGAAGACGCGGCCGACAGCCACATAGTCGAGGAAGAAGAGCGGCTCCGCCCCGGCGCAGACCAGGTCGTCGGCGCACATGGCCACCAGGTCGTGACCGACGGTGTCGTATCGGCTCAACGCCATCGCGATCGCGATCTTTGTCCCAACGCCATCCGTCGAGCTGACCAGGATCGGCTCGCGCATGCCCGCCGGCAGGGCCATCGCCGAAGCGAAGCCGCCCAGCCCGCCGATCACTTCGGGCCGGCGAGTGGCGTCGACCGAGGCTCGCATCAGCTCGACGGCTCGCTCGCCCGCGTCGATGTCCACGCCGGCGTCGCGGTAGGCGCCCCACGCCCCGCCGGTCTTGGTGCCCTGCGCCCTACTCATGAGGCGGCATCTTTGCGATCGCCCCGACCTCACCGAGCGAAACCGGCTCGCCCTCGGCATCCTCGAGAACGAACTTGTGGCGGGTCGTGTCGTACGGCACCGGCACCGGGTAGCGCCCGTCGAAGCAGGCGAAGCAGAAGCGGTCGTACGGCAGATCGAGCCCCGCCAGCACGCCCTCGATCGAGAGATAGCTGAGCGAGTCGGCGCCCAGGAACTCGCGGATTTCCTCGACCGAGTGAGTCGAGGCGATCAGCTCGGTCTCGATCTGCGTGTCGATGCCGTAGAAGCACGGATGGTGGATCGGTGGCGAACTGATACGAAGGTGGACCTCGGTGGCGCCGGCCCTGCGCAGCAGAGCCACTATCTGGCGGGTGGTGGTGCCGCGCACGATCGAGTCGTCGACGACGATCAGCCGCTTGCCGGCCACGACCTCGCGCAGCGGGCTCAGCTTGACGGTGACGCCGCGCTGGCGCATGCCCTGGGAGGGCTGGATGAAAGTGCGGCCCGAATAGCGGTTTCGAACCATGCCCTCGCGATACGGCAGCCCCGACCCCTCGGCATAGCCGGCCGCCGCCGGCGCACCCGTGTCGGGCACGGGCATCACGAGGTCCGCCTCGACGGGCGCCTCGGCGGCGAGCGCCACTCCCATACGGCGCCGCGCTTCGTAGAGGTTGCGCCCCAGCATGTAGGAGTCGGGCCGGCCGAAGTAGATCAGCTCGAAGACGCACAGCTGCTCGTGACCCTCGGCAAATCGGACCGAAACCGGCTCCTTGCCCTCCTCCAGAATGACGATCTCGCCCGGCTCCACGTCGCGAACGACGGTTCCGCCGGCAACTTCGATGGCGGCCGATTCGGAGCTGAGAAGCCAGCCGCCAGAACGCTTGCCCTGCGGGTCGTCGGCCGCCGGCTCCAACCGGCCCAGGACGAGCGGTCGGAAGCCGAACGGGTCGCGCACGCCGATGACGCGCTTTTCGTCCAGGATGGCCAGCGAGTAGGCGCCCTGCACGAGCGGCAGGACGTGCTTGAGGGCCTCGATCGTGTCGTCGGAAGGATCGTCGGCCAGCAGAGTCGTCAGCAGCTCGGTATCGGTGGTGGCGGACAGCCGCGACTTGCCGCCCTCCAGGTGCGCCAGCAACTCGCGGGTATTGACCAGGTTGCCGTTGTGACCGATGGCGATCGAGCGGCCGCGTCCCAGACGGAAGGTTGGCTGGGCGTTCTCCCACACCGTCGAGCCGGTCGTCGAGTAGCGGCAGTGAGCGATCGCCAGCGATCCTCGCAGGCTGGGCAGGCGCCGCTCGTCGAGGACCTGGGCGATCAGGCCCAGATCCTTGTAGAGCATCAACTGCTCACCGTCGCTCACCGCGATCCCGGCGGACTCCTGGCCGCGGTGCTGCAACGAGAAGACGCCCAGCGCGGCGATGCCCGCGGCATCCATGCCCGGGGTCACTGCGCCGAAGATGCCGCACATGGCTAGCCGGCCCTGCCGCTTGCGCCGGGCTTGTCGGGCGCATGCGGATCGGGATTGCTCTCGGCGGCGGACGGCTCCACGCCGAGGGCCCGGGCGAGGCCGTGGTCCCAGGCGTGGCGCAGATCGACGAGGGCCACGTCCAGCGCGTCTGCCACGCGCGAGCCGCGCTCCTCCGCCGCGCCGGTCGCTCCCTGCCCGGTCAGCTCGATGCGGAGCCGCTCCCCGCCGACGGTGCCGAGGGTCGTGGCCGGCAGGCCGAACTGGCGGGCCAGCAGCTCGATCGCCGCAGCGTGGCGCGGACGGCACGACAGTACGAGCCGGCTGGGGCTCTCGCCGAAGAGCTCGATTGCCGGCGAGCCCGAGATGCCGAGACGGAGATGGGCGCCGAGCCCGCCCCACATGGCGCACTCGGCGAGGGCGACCGCCAGGCCGCCGCCCGAAACGTCCTGGGCCGAGGCCACCAGACCGCGTCCGATGGCCTCGCGGATGAACGACTGCAGGGCCGCCTCGCGGTCCAGGTCCAAACTCGGCGGCGCGTCCTCGGACGCGAGACCCGCCAGCGCGGCATAGGCCGAGCCGGCCAGACCGGGCGCGCTCGAGCCGACAAGGACGACGCTGTCGCCCTCGGTCGTGAAGGGCGGCCGCACGAGCAGCGAGATGTCGTCGAGCAGGCCGACGATGCCGATCTCGGGCGTCGGCGAGATCGCTCCGCCCGGGTATTCGTTGTAGAGCGAGACATTGCCGCCGGTCACCGGGATGCCGAGCGTGCGGCAGGCGTCGCCCATGCCGCGGACCGCCTCCTGAAGCTGCCAGAAGGCCTCGGGCCGTTCCGGGTTGCCATAGTTGAGGCAGTTGGTGAGGCCGATCGGTCGGGCGCCGGTGATGCTGACGTTCCGCGTCGCCTCCGCCACGGAGAGCTGCGCGCCCAAATACGGGTCGAGCGCGCTGACGGTCTGGTTGCCGTCGGTCGTGGCGACGAGAGCCTTCTTGGTGCCCTTGACGCGCAGGACAGCCGCGCCGTGGCCGGGCCACTCGACGGTGTTGCTCTGGACGCAGGCGTCGTACTGCTCGTAGACCCAGCGCCGGCTCGAGAGATTCGGGCTGCCGAGCAGCGCGGCCAGGACGGCGGCCGGGTCCATGCCCCGCTCCGGGAGCCCGTCCTGGGCGGTCAGAGGGATGCCCGGGGCGGGCGCCTGGCGGCGGCGCGCCGGGGGCGTAGCCACGCGGTAGTGGACGATGGCTTCGCTCGTGAGCGCCTTGGCCGGGATGCGCGCGATCTCCTTCGCGTCGGGGTTTGGCAGGCCGTCGCTGCCGATGCCGCCCTCCACGATGGCGATGTCTCCATCGGTCGTCACCCGGCCGACGAGCGCGATCGGGATGCCCCACCGCTCGCACACCTCGCGGACGGCCGGGAAGTTCTCCGGCCGGCACGTGGCCAGCATCCGCTCCTGGGATTCGGAGATCATCACTTCCCAGGGCGCCATTCCGGGCTCGCGCCGCGGGATCGCGTCCAGGTCGAGCAGGATGCCGGTCCCGGCCTTATCGGCGGATTCCGAGCTGGCGCAGGAGATGCCGCCGGCGCCAAGATCCTGGATGCCCTCCACCAGGCGGCGGTCGATCAGTTCCAGGCTGGCCTCGATGAGCAGCTTCTCGGCGAAGGGGTCGCCGACCTGGACCGTCGGCCGCTTGTTCGGGTCGCTGTCGGCGAAAGTCGCCGACGCGAGAACGCTCGCCCCGCCGATGCCGTCGCGGCCGGTCGTCGAGCCGAACAGAACCACGTAGTTGCCCGGCCCGGGAGCCTCGGCCAGGATCAGCATCCGCTCTTCCAGCAGTCCGATGGCCATGACGTTGACCAGCGGGTTCCCCTGGTAGCTCGGGTCGAAGACGAGCTCGCCGCCGATGGTGGGCACGCCGACGCAGTTGCCGTAGCCGCCGACACCACGGACGATCCCATCCACCAGGTGCCGCGTTCGCGGATCCGTCGGATCGCCGAAGCGGAGCGCGTCCAGGACAGCGATCGGCCGCGCGCCCATGGTGAAGATGTCGCGCAGGATCCCGCCCACGCCGGTGGCGGCGCCCTGGTACGGCTCTACGGCGGAGGGGTGGTTGTGACTCTCGATCTTGAACGCGACCGCCAACCCGTCGCCGATGCGGACCACGCCGGCGTTGTCGCCGGGACCGGCCATCATCCCGTGGCCGCGCGTCGGGAGGGTCTTGAGGAGCGGCTTGGAGCTCTTGTACGAGCAGTGCTCGCTCCACATCACGCTGAACATGGCCAGCTCGGTGTGGTTGGGCTCGCGGCCGAGCTTGCCCCGGATCGCGTCCAGCTCGCCGTCGGTGACGCCCAGCTGGCGATGCAGCGGCTCGGACCGGGCCGGCGCCGGTGGGTTCGTCGTCACATCGCTCATCGCGTTGCCTCCCACGTCCTGGCGCTCTCCACGAACGAGCTGATCAGCTGCATGCCGTCATCGCTGCCCAGGATGGACTCGGACATCCGCTCCGGGTGCGGCATCAGCCCGGCCACGTTGCCGGCCGTGTTGCACACGCCCGCGATCCCGCGGAGCGAGCCGTTCGGGTTGGCCGGATCGTCCGGGTCCAGCGCGGGCGCGCCGTCCGGTCGGACGTAGCGCCACAGGATCTGGCCGTTGCGCTCGAGTTCGTCGAGAGTGGCCTCGTCCACGTAGTAACAGCCCTCGCCGTGAGCGATTGGGATATGCAACGGCGCGCCGGTCGCCTTGTGGGTGAACGGCGAGTCGAGGCGTTGGGGTTTGATGGCGACGATCTTGCTGGCGAAGCGCAGGGAGCGATTGCGCAGCAACGCACCGGGCACGAGCCGGGATTCGGCCAGGACCTGGAAGCCGTTGCAGATGCCCAGGACGAGGCCGCCCTTCGCCGCGAAATCGGAGACGCCGCGCATGACCGGCGAAAAGCGCGCGATGACGCCCGCTCGAAGGTAGTCGCCGTAGGCGAAGCCGCCCGGCAGGATCACCCCGGCCACGCCCTGCAGGTCGGGCGATTCGTGCCACAGCGAGACCGGCTCGACGCCCGCGACGGCGAGGGCGTTGAGCGCGTCCACGTCCGAGTTGGAATCCGGGAAGGTGACGACGCCGATTCTCACGATGGAGTCACCTTAGCGCCGGAACTGGCGCCGGAATCCGTGCCGGAGCCCACCGCCGATACCGTCGACGAGGTCGCCTCCAGCAGCTCGATGGCGTAGGCCTCGATGAGCGGGTTGCTGAGCATCTCTTTGGCCAGACCGTCGACGACGACCCGGGCCGCCGGCTCGGCAGCCGCGGTCACGGTCAGCTCGACACGGCGCCCGACGCGAACTCGCGAGACGGTCGTAATCTTGAGGTGGGGCAGGCTGAGCTCCACGGCCCGTCCCTGCGGGTCGAGGATCCCCGGCTTGGGCAGAACGTTGACGGCATACCGGAACTCGCTCATCGGGCGATCGTGTCCTCCTGCAGGTAGCGCTCGAAGCCGGCCCCGGTTATCCGCTCGAACGCCGCCACATAGCGCTCGCGCGTCCCGGCCAGGATCTCGGCCGGCAGCTCGGGTCCTGGATAGGTCTTATCCCACGGCTGAGCTTCCAGCCAGTCGCGGACGAATTGCTTGTCGAAGCTGGCCTGGGCGCGGCCCGGCTCGTAGTCCGAGGCGTCCCAGAACCGGCTGGAGTCGGGCGTCATGACTTCATCGATCAGGATCAGCTCGCCCGTGTCGAGCGCTGCGCCAAGCTCGAACTTCGTGTCGGCCAGCAGGATGCCGGCCCTCTCGGCAACGGCCGCGCCACGGCGATACAGGCGCAGGGCGACGTCGCGGACTCGTTCGGCCGTCGGCCCTCCCACGAGCTCGACCATGGCGTCGAAGCCGATGTTCTGGTCGTGCCCGACCTCTTCCTTGGTGGACGGAGTGAAGATCGGCGCGGGCAGGCGATCGGACTCGCGCAGGCCCACGGGCAGTCGAATGCCGCAGATCGCGCCGGTCCGACGGTAGTCCTTCCAACCCGAGCCGGCGACGTAGCCGCGGACGATCACCTCGACCGGCAGAACCTTGGCGCGGCGGCACAGCATCATCCGGCCGCGCAGCTCGCGCCGGCCGGCCGCGTCGACGAAGCCCGCCGGCAGCTCTTCGGGATCGGTCCCGAGCAGATGGTTCGGGATTATGTCGGCCGTCTGGCCGAACCAGAAGCGCGACAGACCGGTCAGGACGCGGCCCTTGTCGGGGATCGGCGTCGGCAGAACGACATCGAACGCGGAGAGCCGGTCGCTGGCGACGAGCAGCAGTCGATCGCCGACTTCGAAGAGGTCGCGCACCTTGCCGGACCGGACGAACCCGCCCGAGGCCGCAAGGCTGCGCCCCGCGGACCTGGGATCGCCGGGATTCGTCGTTTCAGCGGGCGACATCTGCGGCCTCTTTTCGAGCGTGGACCAGGTCATCGAGTCGGGCCATCGCCGTCGGCACGTTGCGCAGGAAGTAGCCATCGTCGAAGCAGGAAGCGAGCGCTTCATCGGAGAGGCGGGCGGCGACTTCCGGGTCGGCCGCGAGCGTATCCCGCAACTGGCAGCGCTCGTCGGCGGCCCTCATGGAGTTGCGCTGGACGACGGTGTAGGCCTCCTCGCGCGACATGCCCGCTTCCTCGATCAGGGCCAGCAGGACGCGGCCGCTGGCGTGAAGACCCAGACCGCGCTCGATGTTCTCGCGCATCCGTTCCGGCCGGACGACCAGCCGCTCTATCAGACCGCGCGATTTCACGAGCATGTAGTCGAGCAGGATCGTGGCATCGGGGAGCATCACCCGCTCGGCGCTGGAGTGGCTGATGTCGCGCTCGTGCCAGAGCGGCTGGTTCTCCAGGGCCGTGACGGCATAGCCCCGCAGCAGGCGTGCCATACCTGCGATGCGCTCGCACAGGATCGGGTTGCGCTTGTGGGGCATCGCCGAGCTGCCCTTCTGGCCGGCCCGGAACGGTTCCATCAGCTCGCCGATCTCGGTGTGCTGGAGGTTGCGGATCTCAGTGGCGATGCGCTCCAGGCTGCCGCCGGTAACGGCCATGGTGGCGAGGAGGGCAGCATGGCGGTCACGCTGGACGATCTGCGTGGAGACGGGATCGCGGTTCAGGCCGAGCGCGGCCAGAACCTCCTCCTCCAGGTCCGGATCAAGGTGGCTATAGGTCCCTACCGGCCCGGAAATCTTGCCCGTGGCCGCGTCGTCCGCGGCGGCGGCCAGGCGAGTTCGATCGCGGGCGATCTCGAAGGCCCAGCCGGCGATCTTCATGCCCAGCGTGGTCGGTTCGGCGTGGACCGAGTGCGTTCGACCCATCATCACCGTACCGGCTTCGGCCCTGGCCCGGGCAACGAGGGCGTCGATCAGGGCGTCGAGGTCGGCGATCAGCCGCCGCCCGGCGGCCTGGAGCTGGAGCGCCAGACCCGTATCGACGACATCGCTGCTCGTGAGGCCGAGGTGCAAGTAGCGCCCCTCGTCGCCTACCGTCTCGGCGACCTGGCTGACGAAGGCGATGACGTCGTGGTCGGTCGTCTTCTCGATCTCGTCGATGCGGGCCACGTCCACACGGGCCCGCGCCTCGATCGCCCGAACGGCCGCCGCGGGCACCATGCCCCGGCCGATCTGGGCCCGGGCAACGGCTATCTCCACCCGAAGCATCTGCTCGAAATGGGCCTGCTCGGTCCAGATGGCGCCCATCTCGGGCAGGGTGTACCGAGGAATCATGCCGGCTTGCCTTCTTCCCATCCGGCGGCGGAGATCGGGGCAGGCGAGGAAGCCGCGATCTTCGCGCCCGTAGCGGCCGGCAGCCTGGCGGCGATGTCGTGGCGGCGTTGCATCCCTTGCCAGCTCACCTGCTCGGCCGCTTTCTCGGCATTTGCTCGCGCCGCGGCGAGCGTGCTCCCAAGGCCCACGACCGAAAGGACACGGCCGCCGTTGGTGCGGTACCGGCCGTCGGCGGCGCGTACCGTGCCGGCGTGGAAGACCGTGGCACCGGCTCGCGCCGCCTCACCCAGGCCGGAGATTGGATCCCCCCTGCGCGGCGTTTCGGGATAGTTCGCGGCGGCCAGAACGATTGCCACCGCGGCGTCCCCCGTCGTCGGCAGCATCCGGCCCACGAGCCCGAGCTCCGCCGCCGCCCCGGCCAGATCCCCCAGCGCGGCGCCGAGCAGGAGCGGCCCCAGCGGCACGGCGAGACGCGGCAGCAGGGCCTGGATCTCCGGGTCGCCGAAACGAGCGTTGCACTCGATCAGGACCGGACCCTCGGGCGTGAGCATCAGGCCCGCGTACAGCGCGCCCCGGAACGGCGCGCCACGCCGAGTGAGCTCCGCCAGGATCGGCCCATGGATCATGTCGACCAGTGTGGCGCAGAGGCTCTCGGGCATATCGGGCACGGGGCTGTAAGCGCCCATGCCGCCGGTGTTGGGGCCCCTGTCGCCGTCGAGCAACCGCTTGTGGTCGCGGGCCGGCGGCAGAGCCAGGGCATTGTGGTCGTCGCACAGGGCGATCAAGCTGGCTTCGGCGCCGATGAGGCGCTCCTCGATCACGACTACCGGGGGCCGGCCGGCCAGACGAGCCGCCTCGGCCTCCGCCACGGCCTCGGCCACGGCCACGGCCACGGCCACGGCCGGAGCGTCGCCGAAGAGCGCCCGCAGCGCCATCTCCGCCCCAGCGAAATCTTCGCAGACGGTGACGCCCTTGCCGGCCATCAGGCCGTCGGCCTTGACAACCACGCCGCACGATCCCGGCGCGGCAGCCAGCCCGCGGGCAAAGGCGAGCGCCGGCTCGAGGGCCCAGAACGCCTCGCCGCGCGCCATCCGGACACCGGCCGCGGCAGCGACCTCGCGGCAGAAAGCCTTGCTCCATTCGATTCGGGCGGCGGCTTTGATCGGGCCGAAGGTCGGCACGCCGGCCTCCTCCAGGACATCCACGACGCCTGCGGCCAGCGGCGCCTCAGGACCCACCACGACCAGATCCATGTCCTCGGCAGTGGCCAGGGCAAGGACCGCCGCGGGATCCGTGGCGGAGACAGCCGGCACGCACCGAACTTTGGGCTCCTCGGCGATGGCGTCGCTTCCCGGCGCGACGATGACGGCCTCCACGCCGGCCTCGCGGGCCAGGCTCCAGACCAGGGCGTGCTCGCGACCGCCGCCGCCAAGCACCAACACCCGGGCGGGACCGGCGAGCGGCGGGCTGGATCCGGCCCGCGGGCTCATCGCGCCCCTTGCTCCGGCGACACCGCCGCCGGCCCGGCAGCAGGCCGGGGGCGGAGGGTTCGCGCCATTCGTTCGATCGTCTGGTGACGTTCCGGCCCGACCGAAACAAGCGCGATCGGGGCTCCCGAGAGTCGCTCGACCGCATCCACGTAGAGCCGCGCGTTCTCCGGCAGATCCGCCATCGAGCGGCAATCGTGGATCGGCTCGGTCCAGCCGGGGAAGCGCTCGTAGATCGGCTTCGCCCGCGCCAGGACGTCCGCGTCCGAGGGCCACCAGTCGACCCGCTGACCGTCGACCTCGTAGGCCATGCAGATCAGGACCTCGTCCAGCCCCGAGAGGATGTCGATCTTGTTCAGCATGATCGAGCTGACGCTGTTAACGGCGACGGCATAGCGCAGCGGCACCGCGTCGAACCAGCCGACGCGGCGACGCCGCCCGGTGGTTGTCCCATATTCCCGACCGCGATCGATGATCCCCTCGCCGATGGCCTCGGTCAGCTCCGTCGGGAACGGGCCCGCCCCGACGCGCGTGGCGTACGCCTTCATGACGCCGATGACTTCGTCGACCTGGAGCGGTCCGATGCCGCCGCCCGTGCAGGCGCCGCCGGCGATCGGGTTGGAGGAGGTCACGAACGGATAGCTGCCGTGGTCGAGGTCGAGAAGCGCTCCCTGCGCACCTTCGAACAGGATGTGCTCTCCGCGCGCGAGGCGCTCCTGAACGAGCTGCGTCGTGTCGGCCAGATGCGGCGCGAGGCGGCGGCCCCATTCGGTGGCCTGCTCGACCAGCTCGTCGAGGTCGAAGCCGTCGACGCGATGCTGGCGCTGGAGGGTGGCGTTCTTCTCCGGCAGGATGCGGGCCAGCTTGCCGCGAAGCGCCGGGCCGTCCAGAAGGTCCTCCATGCGGATGCCGATCCGCCACGCGCGGTCCGCGTAGGCGGGCCCGATTCCCCGGCGCGTGGTGCCGACGGCGGCGTTCGCCAGCCGGGATTCCATCGCTCCGTCGAGGGCGATGTGGTAGGGCATGATCACGTGGGCGTGCTTGCTGACACGGACCCGGTCGACCTCGAGGCCGCGGCTGGCCAGCATGTCCAACTCGGAGATGAGCGTGGCCGGGTTCACGACAACGCCGTTGCCGATCACGGGCGCGATGTGCGGGTAGAGCACGCCGGACGGGACGAGGTGGAGCTTGAAGACCTCCTCGCCGAGCATGATCGTGTGGCCGGCGTTGTCGCCGCCCTGGTAGCGGACGACGGCCGAGACGTCCTCGGCCAGGAAGTCGGTCGTCTTACCTTTGCCTTCGTCGCCCCATTGGAGGCCGACGATCACTGTGGCGGGCATCTAGTCCTCCCGTCGGTGCTCGCCCCGGCGGCCGTTACTGTGCGAACCCCGGGAAACCAAAAGGCCCTCGACCGAGCGGCCGGGGACCTGGGTAGACTGCCCCTCCGCAGGAGCCGCCGCGGCTCCCTGGGGCGTGAAGGTGGTGGTTCGTCTCACGGGGCGAACGGCACGCCTTCGTGCGGCAACGTGCACTCCTTGGCGATTGGCACTGGCAGCCCGGGGTTCCTCGGTCCTCAGGCCGGCCGAAGTATAGCAGGCGCAAAGCGCCCGACCGAGGCCGACTCGCGGTCCGGTCGACGCCACGAGTCTGGGCGCTGCGGGACGGTCCGCAGCGCCCAGACCGCGTACTACTTCCAGTAGCCGGTGACGTCCAGCTGGAGATCGGATGTCGAGCCGACGGTGCCGCACCAGATCAGCGCCACGCTGCCCGAAGAGAGCGCCACGTCGAAGCCGTTGGCGATCGTCTGGTTGGCGTTGACGTTCAGCGTCGAGGACGTCGGTGACGCAACCGCGGCAGGGCTTATGAAGGCGAAACCGCCGCTCGAGGGATTGACCACGGTGAGGTTGCCGGCGATGCCTGCGGCGGACGCGTCGATCGCCCCGACGCCGCCCACGGTCAGGGGCCGCGACGTGCGGTTCGTGAACGTACCCGTCAGGCCCTCGCCGGTCGAGGTGTCGAGCAGACGGGCGGGCGGGATCGGGTAGAACTTGACGCCCGTGAGATCCGCCGTGAAGTAACCGGTTACGTCGAAGATGACATCGGCCGATGAGCCGGCGGTGCCATCCCAGACAGCCTGCAATTTACCGGCGTTGAGGGCCACCGTGACCCCGTTGGCGACGCTCGCCCCCATGGCGACGTTGACCGTCGAGGTGCTGGGGACGCTGGCAACTGTCGGGCCAACCGAGACATAACCACCCGACGTGGCGTCCGTCACGGTGAGGTTGCCGGTGACCGCGGTGGCGCCCGACGGAACCAGGGCCGACGACCAGCCGATGCCCTTGACGCCGGCCACCGTGAACGGCTTGACGACCTTGGTCATGAACTTGCCGACGGTGCCGATGTTGGTATGACCCGAGCCGGTCTTGCGGCTGTCGAGAACGCGGCCGGGGGCCACGGTGTGATAAGTGGCGCCGGTGTTGTCGGGCAGGAAATACCCGGTGACATCGAAGATGAGATCGGTGGTGGCGCCGGTCGTGGACGAGCGGTACACCGCCGCGAGCGTGCCGCTCGGGCCCAGCCCGACGGTCACGTTGTTCGCGCGGGTGTCACCCTTCACGAAGTTGAGGGTCGTCGGCTCGCCGGTCGGCGTCATCGTCGGGCCGAGGGAGATCAGGCCGTCGGCCGTCTCGCCGACGACGGTCAGATTACCGGTGACGGCGGTGGCGTTCGTCGGAACAGCCACCGATTTGGCGCCTACTCCAACCACTCCCACGACGGTCCACGTCCGCGGGGTGCCGGCGGTGAACTTGCCGGTCAGGCCGATGTTCGTATGGCCGGAACCCGTGGGCCGGGTGTCCAGCACCCGCGCGGGGTTGCTGGCTTTGAATGTGGAGCCGACGACGGTGACTGTTCCCGGCACCACGGCATTCGACTCACCCGAGGCCGGTCCGGTGCCGACGGTGGTCACTGCCTGAACGTGGAACGTGTAGCTGTTGCCGTCGGTCAGGCCGGTCACCGTGCAATGGGTCGGAGGGGGCGAACCCGTCGAGACGCAAGTCTTGCCCTCAGGCGTGCTGGTCACGATGTAGCTGGTCAACGTCCCTGTTCCGAGCGAGCTTGGGGCCGTCCACGATACGGTCGCAGTCGTGTCGCCGGCGGTGGCACTCGGACCCGTCGGAGCGCCGGCCAGCGTACCCACGGTGAACTTACGGGAACTCGACGTGCTGAGGACGTTGTTGGCCGCGTCCAGGAGATTGACTCGCCAGTAGTAAACGCCGGTGTTGTAGACGCTGGTCGGTGACCACGCCGTCATGACTGTCGTCACGCCCTCGACCGTGCCGGAGTTGAAGTCGGCCGCGGTGCTCGATTGGAACTGGTAGCTCACGGCGCCCTGGACGCCCAGCCAGGTGAAATCCATGTTGGTGCCGTCGAGGAAGGCGAGATCGGCGGGCGTGTTCAGCGCCGGAGCCGAAGGATGGAGCGTGAACGTCCGGCCCGTCGACCATGGGCCCGGAAGATTGCTGGCGTCGAGTCGCTGGACACGCCAGGCGTAAACGCCGGCCGGCATGTTGGCCGTCGGCGACCACGCCGCCAGCGGTGTCGTGACGCTGAAGATGCGGTTGGAGGAAGAGAAGTTGAGGTCGCCGTTCCTGTAGACCTCGATCGTGTACTTGGCCGCCCAGTTCTGGGGCACCCAGGTGAAATACGGCACACCGGTCACGGTCGCGGTGTCCGCCGGGGACGCCAGCACGATCGGCGGCGAGGCTTTGGTCACCGAACCGATGGCGCTCATCGTCAGCGGTCGGCCACTGCCGTCGAGGGCCTGGACCCGCCAGTAGAGCGGACCTTCAGGGTAGGTTCGGGTCCACGGCGTGTATTGCAGCTGATCGACCGTCCGGGTATCGAGGATCTGGCTGAAGTCGGAGGTCGTCGAAACCTGGATGACGTACTGGCTCGCTTCCTGGGTCACGCGGCTGGAATTGACGCCGGGGACCGGGTACGTCGAGGCCTGGCTGGTGGTCAGATAGTCGTCCCAGTTGAACGTCACCTGGTTCGCGATTGGGGTCCCGGGCGCGACCGCGACGGGTGGATTGTCGGCGGTCGTCGGGAACAGGCCCGTCTCAGCCGGCGATTGCTTTCTGTAGGCGCTGGCATTGTCGAGCGCGGCGGTCTGGCCGCCGAGCGGCAAGGGTCCGCAGTCCGTGCGGTTCCAATCAACACAGGGCACGACGAACCAGTAGTAGGACTCGCCGGCCTGGCTGTCGAGCCAGGACTCACCCGGCGTGAGCGATGTCTGGCCCGTCTCGTACTCCCGATAGACGCTCGTGAAGTTGACGTCCTTGGCCACGTAGACGACGTACGCCGCGGCATTCGGATCCCCGGTCCAGGTCATCTCCTGGGTCTGACCGACCAGCGGCGAGCATCGGCTGATCGAGGGATTCGTCTGGGCCTGACATTCCGGCGTCTCGTAGTTGTTCCAGGGAATGACCCAGTCGTCTCCGGCGGGCGTAGTCCCGACGTAGAAGAGGCTCGACGAACTCGTGACCATCGACCCTCCGCCGGCCGAGAAGGCCTCGACCGCCCAGTAATAGGCTCCGGCCGAGAGCGGAACGCCCTGGTACGTGAAGGCCGCATAGGGTAGATGGGTCGAGCCGCTGAGGGGGACCGAGTTGAACATGCCCGGCGTTTGCCCGTACAGGACCTCGTAATAGGAGGCTCCCGTGTAGGGCATCCATGTCATCGACGGCATGCGCAGGGTGCTCGTCCCCGAGGCGGGCGTCAGCAACGACAAGGAAGCGTCGGTCGTGGGTGCGGTGAGAGAAAAGGAGCCCCAGCCCGAGGGGGCTCGGGTAAGGCCGATGTGGGACTGGCTGTCGTATGTCTCCACATTCCAAGTGAAGGGGCCATTCAACGGATTGAGCGCCTGGATGCTCGTGTACGAAGTGCCGTACGTGGCCTGCTGATCCACCTGTGCGCCGGTGGAGTCCTTGATCGTGACTCGGTACTCCTCGGCGCCCGAGACCGCCGACCAGCACAACGTGGGTGCCTGAAGCGTGCCGCCGTGGGGTCCGCAGCTGAGGTCCGCCAGGTTCGGCAGATAGATGAAGCGCTGCGTGTCGGACGAGGAAGTGCTGTCCCAGAGTCCGGTGACGTTGGCGGGACCGTCGACGGCCTGGACCCGCCAGTAGTAGGTGCCGCCGACGGCGAGCGACGCCGGCATGTTGCAGCCGCCCGGCTCGGAGCCGCCGGCTATTCCGGCGTACGGCGTGAAGGTCGTCTGGTCGGTGTTGCACAGCCAGAAGGTGCCGACGTTGAAGTAGACGTTGGTCCCGATCTCGATCTGGTAATACGAGGCGTGGTCGACCCAGCCCGGACCGCCGGAGGCGGCGGGGGTCCAGCTGAATTCCAACGAGCTCACCTGCGGCGGTGTCGCCAGGCCACCCGCCCAGTGGGGACTAACCGTCACCGGCCGCGTCGTCCACGACCTGTTGAACAGGAATGGTGCCGACCACTGACCGTAGTTCGTGGCGTTTCCGGCGGCCCGCGCCCTGACTCGCCAGTAGTAGGAAGAGTTGGGGAGCGTCTGGTCGGGGGCGTAGCGGGTGCCATACACCGGCGTCGCGTCTATGACGACGTTGTTCTGCCAGTCTTCGTTCGGGCTGACCTGGATCTCATACGTGGCGGCCCCCAGAACGGGATTCCACGAAAAGACCGTGTCCGTCACTCCGACCGCGCCGTCGGCGGGGCTTTCCAGCTGGGGCGTGGCCGGCCATAAGATCTGGTAACTCCATGGCGTCGACCACGGCGT
>Ga0182021_10001027_pt1 | contig 31821 bp, 25 predicted proteins | sample 612E3MmetaG_FD_120493 | JGI IMG/M metagenome (GOLD analysis project Ga0182021, IMG submission 120493) | Permafrost microbial communities from Stordalen Mire, Sweden - 612E3M metaG (Illumina Assembly) | ecosystem: Environmental > Terrestrial > Soil > Wetlands > Permafrost | place: Sweden... | reverse complement strand
CTACCTCGTAGCAAGTTGCGTGGTAGCACTGTGAAAAAACATCTCATCTTAACGAAGCAATCTTCGATGTATTGAACCAGAAAAGGAATAAACAGTATGTATCTTCAAGATAACCTGTCTGTTCATGAGACAGAATGGGGCATTATATAAGTATTTAAATAATTCTGTGCCTTTCACCCAATAGTTTAACAAAGAGGATCTTATGGCAAAGCGTAAAACTGTTTCTCGCCTTAAAACCAGTTCTTCACAAAAACTCCGCTACGGCTGGATACCGGATTTACCCGATCAACGCGATTTTCTCTACGGTGCGGTACGTCCTGTAACGCTGAAAATTCCACAGCACGTAGATTTGCGTTCCACGTGTTCACCCGTCGAAAACCAGGGAAATCTCGGAAGTTGTACCGGCAATGCTCTTGCCGGTGCATTGGAATTTCTTGAACAAAAGGATCGCGTCCCCTTTATGAACGTGAGCCGGCTGTTCATTTATTACAATGAACGTGCACTCGAAGGCTCCGTCAAATCGGATTCAGGGGCAATGATTCGTGACGGAATCAAAACGTTGAAACATCAAGGGGTCTGCGCAGAAAAAAAATGGCCCTATATCATTTCAAAGTTTGCCGTGAAACCGGGTCCCGCCTGCTACAAAGAAGCGCTGGATCACCAGATTACTTCGTACCGCCGCATTCTTACACTTGACGAAATGCGGAGATGTCTTGCTGAGGGATTTCCGTTCGTCTTCGGTTTTACGGTGTACGAAAGTTTCGAGTCGCAGGAAGTTGCGAAGACCGGCATCGTGCAGATGCCGCAGCCAAGCGAACGCTCCATCGGCGGACATGCAGTACTCGCCGTAGGATATGACGAAGCACAACGGCGATTCATCGTCCGTAACTCATGGGGAACCGGTTGGGGACAAAAAGGATATTTCACAATTCCGTACGATTATGTATCCAACCGGAACCTATCGGATGATTTCTGGACGATACGAAGAGGAGAGAGAATTTAAAAGAGCCGCACGCGGAAAGACAGAACGGCGATAAAATGAGATATCCACCTTTTGCCAAGAAGGAACTTAACTCCTGAACTTACCCTGGATATATGAAGAAAACAAAGCGTTACGGCAAACGTCGAATACGCTGAGGAAATGGATAGCCTGGTTTTTTGGAATGAGTTAATTCTACGAGAATATACTAACTGACGAGCATATATGAAAAACGTTGGAAATAAATCTCCAATCGTTTTAATCCTCTCCCTTGTATCTCATCGATGTTTCCCTTTTTTCTTTTGTCTTACCTCCATTGTTTTAATGAGAAGGTCCAACATTTCTTCATCTGTTTTCTCCGGTCCCGACTCAAGGAGCTTAATAAGTTTTTTCACGCGTCCCTTTGTTTGGTCGCTCATTCCTTCGGGAATTCTATCGCTCTTTTTACCGTATTCTGCAGACGGTTCCGATACAATTCCCCTATGTTCTTTTTCAGCCTTATCATCAATAATCCAGACAACATCGCAATCTTCCTTCATCAATTGCTCTATGAGGTTTGTCGGATCAAGCTCACCGGAAAAGTACTTATTGACGTTTTGCGGCCAAATGCCCATTCGCTGAGCAAATTCTGCTTTACTCCAGCCCTTCGATTTCCACCACGACTCTAAACGATTCCCTCTTTCAGCCAATCCCGTTGCGACAATATTTTTTATTACTTTTTTTCTTGACATTGATAATAATTTATATTATGCTTTCCACTGCGTCAACAATCGTAGACTAAGCCAAACATGACAAAGAACTTCGCCAAAATCAAGCTGATAGTAAATCAAGCAGAAATTGCCCGTCGCCTAAATATAGACAGATCGTATGTATCTCTTCTGTTTTCCGGAAAAAGGGGGAGTGCAAAACGCATCGCGCAAATTAGGAAAATCCTTTTAAAAGAATTTAAAGCGTTCAAACGAAAATAAACAAAAATCAAGGAAGGAGTCGAAGGTATGAACGGTCAATCGAAAGAAAAGCTTGCCGATGAAATTCGACAGATTGTCAAATCTCTGAACGATAAAATTAAGGAAGCATATCAGTATCAGATTGTAGTTGCTGTATCCCAGTCAAGCGGATTCTACTCGGATCTTTATGAAAAACCGGAATTGGTTACAGTTGAAATTCGGGAAGAGCACGTATTGTAATATCACATCAAGAGTGCTCATTCGCGTATCAAGAGATGTATTGAGCAACCCTTTTCGCTATTTCAGGTGATGAACCCATCTTTGAGATGAGTTATTGAACTGCATCTTCCCTTCTGCGTTGAGCCGATAACCAGATCCGTACTCCGTCAAATAAAGGGCATCATCCAACATCTGAATGCATTATTTCCTTGATCCCGGGAACTCTCTGTGTATTATGACTAGATTTTTTTTCCGATTCGAATTATACTTTCCGCTGATTTCAATATTGGTTAAATCGAAGATTTTTTTTAACCCCCAAACAATTTTCCTCTCGGCTCTTGACTTCTTTCCATGGATCATGTATATTATCAACATAAAGTATGTTACAATCTGTCAATCATATCGTCTCTTCAAATAACCGTTGGTGGTGGCGTAATAGTGTATCCAAACGAACAGGTATGAAAACGGATAGTTAACTCATAAGCATACGCAAATTGTATTCTTAACCCTTCCCGGATCACCCTGGAAGGGTTTTTTATTTTATGGTGAATGCTCAGTGTATTCTTTTACAAATTGGAAAATAATTTCCTCTCCTCATAGGAGAGGGTTAGGGTGAGGTCAAAAAAACATAGACCCCACCCTCGATCCTCCCCTAAAAGGGGAGGAGACTAAGCAAAGAACGTATTGAGTAGTTACATTTTATGGATATGAAATTATGATAACACAACAGGAATTTGAGCAGCTTGCAGGCACACACACGGTTATCCCGCTTGTGGAAACGATGCTTGCCGATTTGCACACGCCAGTGTCGATCTACCTGAGCCTCCGTTCCAACCTCTCTCCTTCATTTCTCTTAGAGAGCGTTGAACCTGATGAAAAGATCGGGCGCTACTCGTTTGTCGGCACCGACCCATTGTTGCTGATTAAAGCAAAAGGCGATACGATCGAAATCGAATCCGGAAAAAAGAAAGAACAACGGCACGGAAAAGTCATCGATGTGCTGGAGGAATACTCGCGCCAGTACCGGAACGTAGCAATCCGGGAACAACAGGGATTTGCAGGAGGATTTCTCGGTTACTATGGCTACGACCGGGTGCAGGAAATAGAAAAAGTGCCGCTTTATCCGCCAACCAAGGAGGATGTTCCGGATGCTATATTCGGATTATTTCATATCGTGGTGAAATTCGATCACTTGCATCAACTGATGACCGTCACCTACAATTGTATCCTTGATAAGCTGCAGCCTCTTGGCGAGCAGTATCACGAGGGGAAACGAAAGCTCGAGTCCATTTTCATTCAGCTTGGAAAATCGCCCTCAACAGAAAACACATTCCATTGCGATTCTTCTTCTGTGGAGCATGGCTCCGACCGCGAAGCGTTCTGCTTATCGGTTCGGCGGGCGAAAGAATATATTCACGACGGCGATATTTTTCAGGTCGTTCTTTCCCGCCGTGTGCAGCTGCCGTTCTCTGGCGATCCTTTTCCCGTCTACCGTGCGCTTCGCATCATCAATCCTTCTCCTTATCTCTTTTATCTCGATTTCAAATCGGTAAAACTCATTGGCTCTTCACCGGAGGTGCTGGTGCGTGTGCAAAACGACATTGCATCAGTGATGCCGATTGCAGGCACGCGCAAACGCGGAAAAACACCGGAAGACGATACGCTATTGGGAGAAGAACTTCTCTCCGATCAAAAGGAATTAGCAGAACACGTGATGCTGGTTGATCTGGGACGTAACGATATTGGACGTGTGAGCAAATTCGGGAGTGTCCAAGTTTCGGTCTTCAAACGCCTGAAGAGATTTTCGCACGTCATGCATCTCGTCTCTGAAGTGCAGGGAAAACTTAAAGAGAACGCATCCAGCTTAGACGCACTGAAGGCATGTTTTCCTGCCGGAACTGTTTCCGGTGCTCCGAAAGTGCGTGCAATGGAAATCATCCATGAATTAGAACCGGTACGGCGCGGAATTTACGCAGGAGCTGTTGGCTACCTCGGTTTCGACGGCGCGTTGGATACGTGCATAGCCATCCGTACCATTGTTGCAGCAAACGGAATGCTTACCATTCAAGCGGGCGCAGGGATCGTTGCGGATTCAGTTCCGGAATTGGAGTACAAAGAAACGGTAAACAAAGCTCAAGCCCTGCTCGATGCGTTGAACGCTGCATCGAATGGATTGATGAAAGTTTATAATGGGAACGGACATGTGGGAGATCAAAAATGATACTCGTCATCGATAACTACGATTCATTTACATACAACCTTGTCCAGATGGTCGGCAAAATGTTGCCAGACATCCGAGTAATTAGAAATCAGGATATGTCTGTCGATGAAATCGGCGCTCTTTCACCGCATGGAATTATTCTTTCGCCCGGTCCCGGCAGGCCGGAAGATGCCGGCGTAACGGTGGAAGTCATTCAGAAACTTGGTGCAACGATCCCCATTCTCGGTGTTTGTCTCGGCCATCAATCGATTGGATTCGCGTTTGGCGCAAAGATTATTCACGCACCAACGTTGATGCATGGACGTACATCGGAGGTAACACATTCAGGCGAAACCATTCTGCGGTCGATTCCGTGTCCGCTGGTTGCAGGGCGTTACCATTCGCTCGTTATCTCGCCGGAACATTTTCCCAATGAACTCAAAATTTCTTCCCGCACACACGACGGTATTATCATGGGTGTGACGCATCGGAAGTATCCGATTGAGGGAATTCAATTTCATCCTGAATCCATCCTTACACCGGAAGGTCAACACATTCTTCACAACTGGCTGGAGGTCTATAACATCCAATGAAAACTCACATAGAAAAATGTCTGGCGGGAGAACATCTTACCATCGAAGAAGCATCGAGCGCTCTCAGGACCATTATGACCGGTCAAGCAACCGATGCACAAATTGCCGGAATACTGATTGCTCTGCGTGCAAAAGGGGAAACAGTGGATGAGCTTGTCGGCTTTGCCCGCACGATGCGCGAGCATGGAATAAAGCTTCATATCGAAGACCCGAACGCGATCGATATGTGCGGTACGGGCGGTGATTGTTCAGGAACGTTTAACATTTCCACGGTCGCATCATTCGTTGTGGCAGGAGCTAGAGTTACGGTTGCAAAGCACGGCAATCGTTCCGTTTCCAGTCAAAGCGGAAGCGCGGATGTGCTCACAGCACTGGGTGTAAATATTCAATGCTCAGCAGAGACCGTGCAATCTTGCATCAATCGTATCGGTATAGGATTTTTATTCGCACCATTGTTTCATCCTGCGATGAAGCATGCGGCAAAGCCGCGCATGGAATTAGGCGTGCGCAGTATTTTTAATATGGTTGGTCCACTCACGAATCCAGCAGGCGTAAAACGCCAGCTCGTGGGAGTTTACAACGCTCAAGTCGCTCCGCTTCTCGCCGGCGCTCTGCAGAAACTTGGAGCTGAAAGGGCATGTGTTGTTCACAGCGACGACGGTTTGGATGAAGTAACGCTCTCAAGCGGAACGATCGTTCATGAAGTGAATGGGAACGAACCGTTGAAAGAGTATCGCTTGCAACCGAAAGATTTCGGTTTTCCTTTACACTCGCTTGAGAATCTCCATGGCGGCGATAAAACCAATAATGCGGCGATTACGCTGGAATTACTTCAAGGTAAAAAATGTCCGGCGCGAGATGTTGTGATAGCAAATGCAGCGCTAGGTATCTATATTGGAGGTAAAACCAAGACCATTATAGAGGGAAAACAGAAAGCCGAAGAATCGATTGATTCCGGAAAAGCACTAGAGAAACTGCAGCAACTGATTCAAAGCACGAATTGAGTATGGGCATATTAGAAAATATTCTTGATAACACGCGGCAAGAGGTTACCGTCTCAAAAAGAACAACTCCTCTGGAACAACTCAGAGAGATGCCTGGTTTTCAGCGTCAATGCTTTTCTTTCTTGAAAGCACTGTATCGTGAAGAGATGTGCATCATTGCAGAGATAAAAAAAGCATCGCCATCAAAAGGGGTTATCCGAAAGGATTTTGATCCCACTGTTCTTGCTCGAGAGTATGCGGAAAACGGCGCCAGCGCAATTTCCATGCTAACAGATAAGAAATATTTTCAAGGCAACATTCGATTTATCTCCGATGTCCGCGCATCTGTCTCTCTTCCGATTCTTCGAAAGGATTTTATCGTTGACTCTTATCAGCTTGCGGAAGCAAAAGCATTCGGCGCTGATGCGGTGCTGCTCATTGCTGCGGCATTAGAATCGAAACAATTGCACGATTTGTATGACGAAGCAAACGAGCTTGGACTCGATTGTCTTGTCGAAGTACACAATGAGCGAGAGTTGGCAGCACTCGATCTGAAACAAGTGAAGATCGTTGGAATTAATAACCGGAATTTGTCTGACTTTTCGATTGATGTTACGACAACTCTTCGAGTAGCTTCGATAATTCCGAAAGATATCACGATTGTCAGCGAAAGCGGCATTTCAAACCGAGCCGATATTGATCACTTAGTAGCGCATGGAATTCATGCCGTACTTGTTGGTGAAAGTTTAATGCGAGCGGTCAATCCGGGCAAAGCATTGAAGGCGCTTCTGACTCCATCAGGGAAGCAAAGCTCATGAAAGTAAAAATTTGCGGTATCACCAACATGGAGGATGCACTCCTGGCAGCGGAACTTGGAGCTGATGCGCTTGGATTTATTTTTGTGAAAACCAGTCCAAGACATATTCGTCCCAGTTCAGCACGGAAGATTATTCTGGAATTACCTCTGTTTATTGTTCCTGTAGGTGTCGTTGCCGATGAAGAGCACGATGAAATTCTTGAATTGATCGAAGAGACAGGAATATGTTGCGTCCAGCTTCACGGTAATGAATCGCCAAAGCAGTTGGCAAAATTCCCGGTACCGGTCTATAAATCATTCCGCGTGGATAAAGAGTTTAATCTGGAAACACTCCAGCGATATAAAGGATCGGCATATTTGTTGGATACTCATGTCGATGGCGCTCTTGGCGGCACAGGGAAAACGTTCGACTGGGATGTTGCAGTTAAGGCGAAGGCATACGGACGCATCATACTCGCCGGTGGATTGACACCTGAGAATATTGCCGAAGCGGTGAAAAAGGGGCAACCGTATGCAGTAGACGTGAACAGCGGAGTCGAGTCTGCACCGGGAAAGAAAGATAAAAACAAACTTGAGCGGCTCTTCAAAGCAATTCGATCACTGCAGAATGAATAAATGAAATGAGGAGATGAAACAGTGAGTTCAGCAAAAAATCAAATCCAACATTATAATTACCCAGATAAGCGCGGTTACTTCGGAGATTATGGCGGTAGATTTGTACCCGAAACATTAATGCAAGCATTGTTCGAGCTTGATGAATTGTACCGCGAAGCAAAACAAGATGCGAAATTCAAAAAAGAATTTGTAACAATGCTTCGCACATATGCCGGTCGTCCTACACCGTTGACATTCGCCAATAGACTCACTGAGTACTACGGTGGCGGCAAAATCTATTTGAAACGCGAAGATCTTTGTCATACCGGTGCGCATAAAATCAACAATACCGTTGGACAGATCCTGCTTGCAAAACGCGCAGGCAAGAAACGTATTATCGCAGAAACGGGAGCCGGGCAGCACGGAGTTGCCACGGCGACGGTCGCAGCAAAAATGGGATTGCAATGTGTCGTCTATATGGGAGAAGAAGATATCCATCGGCAGGAATTAAATGTGCACCGGATGAAGATGTTGGGTGCTGAAGTTGTTCCGGTAACGACGGGAAGTCGCACACTCAAAGATGCAACAAGTGAAGCTATCCGTGATTGGGTTGCAAATGTTGATAACACGTTTTACATTATCGGTTCGGTGGTTGGCCCACATCCGTACCCTATGATGGTCCGTGATTTCCAATCGGTCATAGGTAAAGAGACGCGGAAACAAATACTCTCAAGTGAAGGCAAACTTCCCTCCATACTCGTTGCTTGTGTTGGCGGCGGCAGCAATGCAATGGGAATATTCTATCCATTCATCCGTGAAGATGTTCAAATGATCGGTGTGGAAGCAGCCGGCTGCGGTTTGAATACTCAACAACATGCTGCAACACTTTCCAAAGGGACGCCGGGTGTTTTGCATGGCTCGTTCAGCTACTTGCTGCAGGATAAAAATGGACAAGTAGAATTAGCGCATTCGATTTCAGCGGGACTTGATTATCCCGGAGTCGGACCAGAACACAGTGCATTGAAAGACCTCGGCAGAGTGAAGTATGTATCCATTACCGATACCCAGGCACTTGAAGCGGCAAGTCTGCTGGCCCGATTAGCAGGGATTATTCCTGCGTTGGAATCAGCGCACGCATTTGCGCACCTAGAAAAACTTATGCCCACAACATCCAAGAAAGATGTTATTGTCGTCAATCTCTCCGGCCGAGGAGACAAAGATATGATGACATATGCAGGAAATAATCAATGATCAAATCGCAAATCTCAAACAAGTTCCAATAGAAAAAAATTGATGATTGAAATTTGGTGTTTGTTTGACATTTGAATATTGGAGCTTGGAATTTTAATATGAACAAAATTACTCTGACACTCGACTCTTTGAAAAAACAAAAGAAAAAAGCTCTCGTCCTTTTTCTCACTGCCGGTTATCCAAAAATAGATTCGACAATATCGCTGGTGTTGGAGCTTGCTCAAGCCGGTGCTGACATCATTGAACTCGGCATGCCCTTTTCCGATCCGCTCGCAGATGGGCCTATGATTCAAGCAAGTTCACAACAAGCAATCAATAATGGAATTACTCTCGAGCGCATTTTAGGACAGGTGAATGAAATTCGGAATCACTCGAATATTCCGCTGGTACTGATGGGATATTTGAATCCCATTCTTCACTACGGTGGAGAGAAATTCTTTGCCGATGCAAGAAATGCCGGTGTTGACGGTATCATTCTACCGGAAGTTTCGTTGGAAGAATCGGCTCGTTACTTATTTCTCACTCGAAAACATCATATTGCCGACATTCTTCTTGTTAGTCCCGCTACACCGGAAAAACGAATTCGAGAGATCGATAAAGTCTCAACAGGATTTCTGTATTGTGTCTCAACGACAGGAGTTACGGGCCGATCAAGCGTTGGCGATATTAATTCTTATATAAAACGTGTGAAGCGTAACACAAAAAAGAACCCAGTGTTGGTAGGGTTTGGTATCAAAACTCCGGCCGATGCTCAGCGCATCGCTCTCCATGCAGATGGTGTTATTGTCGGGAGCGCTTTGATACAAAGAATTGCACAAGGAAATTCAATAACACAGATTGGCTATTATGTAAAGTCCCTCAAGAAGGGATTGAATACCATCTGACCAACACAACCAATAAGAAAATAAAAACAGGGGTTCAATAAATCGAACCCCTGTCATCATCTATCCAATAATAATCATCACTTAGAAACTTTACGTTTTCAGAATCATTCTTTCTCTATCCACTTCTTCCAGCCATCAAAGCTAAAGTCACGGCCCAGGAAATTTTTTACCAGTTGAGCCGCAGGTAGTGAGCCACCAGGAACCAACACTGCGTCTCTATATTTTTTTGCAATCACAGGATCGAGGAGATTCTCTTTATTGAAAGCAGTGAACAAATCTTTCGCGATGACCAACGACCACATATACGTATAATAGATCGCCGAATATTCGTCGAGATGGCCAAAGGCGGTCTGCATATGCGTCCCTTCGACATATTTGTACGGTGTATATCGCTCACGGAGTGTCTTCACGAATTCATCTGTATTGACTTGCTTAGGGTCCCGGTCATAACATGAAAGCGAAAGTTTCGCATAATACATTTGGGTGCGCACTTGTAATCCCTTGCCAAATTCACTTGCACGGCGCATCTGAGCTACAAGCTCCGCAGGAATCGGTTCATTCGTTTTATACTGTTTTGCGAAGGTCTGCAATGTCTTTGCATCCCATGACCATTCTTCAAGCAGCTGCGATGGTGCTTCGACGAAATCCCATTCGGTGGAAATCCCCGCTACACCTATCCATTGCTGTCGACCGGCAAATAAATGATGGAGCAAATGACCAAACTCGTGAAAAAATGTTTCAACGTCGCTGTCTTCCATGAGCCCCGGGTCGCCCTTCTCACCGCCCGGGAAGTTGCATATCAGCGCTGCTTCGGGAATTTGCTTATTTGCAGCACCGTTGCGTACACCAAATTCTGCCGCGTGATTAAATTTATCCTTCCGTGGGTGCATATCAAGATAGAATCTGCCGGCAAGCGTTCCACCATCGTACATATCATAGCAATCAACTGAAGGATCCCAGACTGGAGCTGTTGTATTCAATCGGAATTCGACACTGAAGAGTTTGCTGTAGACATCCAACACACCTTGTTTTACCAGGTCATAAGATAAATACGGACGAACTTTTTGACCGTCGAAATCAAATTTTGCTTTTCGTACTAACTCAGAATAATAGCCGGATTCCCATGCATTCACTGTGGTTGCGTTTGGTACATCCTGTTTCTTACGATCAAGAAGCATTTGATATTCTCTGAGGGAACGATCATTCGATGCTGCGGCAATTTTTTCTATGAAATCCGAAGCGTTCTTTTCGCTCCCGACCATTTTGTCTGCAGTGATATATGATGCCCAATTTGCGAAGCCAAGAAGCTTCGCTAATTCATACCGTTTTGCGATCATCGTATTGAGCACATTTATGTTCTTCGGATATGCACGATTGTTATATTCCATATACATCCGCTTGCGTACATTCTCACTTTTTGCATATGTGAAGACCGGAATGGCATCGGGATAATTGATGGTGAGAGTGATCACGCTGCTTGAATCGGGTTTATGGCGGTCGATATAATCCTGCGGCAGCCCGTCGAGTTCTTTCACATCGGTGATACGTACTGTACGAACGTCTTCACGGATATTGCGTGCGAAATCCTGACCGATGATTACAAGTTCTTCACGCAGAGCTTTGATCTTTGCTCGTGTTGTATCGTCTTTATCAACACCTGAGAGACGAAAATTGAGCAGAGTCTTTTCAACATAGAATTTTGTTTTTGCATCCGCCTTGGAACAATCGGTTGCTGAAAGTGCATCGTACACTGCACGATTGAGTGAGAGTTCTGATGCAAAAGCAGATGCTTTTTGACTGAACTGTTCCGCTGCTGTTCTCATCGTTCCATCCGGATGCACATTCTGCAGCAAGCTCGTCTGGTTGGACACTGCGTCGAGGTGGATGAGAATTTCATCATAGAGCGCCAGCGTATTTTCGATACTACGTTTTTCCTTCACGGCGAGCAACTGATCGAGCGCTGCTTTTGCTTGAGTTAAATGTTTTTCTTGTTGTTTAGTGAAATCGTCCGTGTTTTTAATACCAGTGAGGAATGGCATATCGATGCCGGATGCTGTTGTCTGGTTGACCATGAAAAGCATTGTCAACAGTAGGGTGATAACCATGGATTTCTCCTTATTAAAGGTGACAAGGACTCTATTTGTATTTAAAGGTCGGAAATTATTATACAAGAGCAAAGAAAATATTAAGGGATACATGAACACTGGTATAATACTTCAAGAAAATATCTTGGAATGAGTTAGGCTCTCAATATTCATGGATCACTCAGATGGATTTGCTTTTCTACCAGTCCTTTTTTTTAGGCGTTGAGATATAACGTGTAAGCGTTTCTGAACATTTGAACTTTTTAGTTCCCGCAGCGCATCCGCTGCAATCCACTTTGCAGCGGAGGAATCCAATTCCTGAATTTCCTGTGCTGTCTTGATCGCGGCAGCATTGAGCTTCATATTCCGCTTTCCGATCTGCCTGAGCGCCCAATTGACTGCTTTCTTCACATAGTTGCGTTCGTCTGTTGCATACTTCTTGATCAATGATAAATATCGAAGAAACACCCTGTCCTTAGCTTTCTTATCTCCAACTGCAAGTGTCGCCATCATCGTGAAACCTGCCCGGCGGATGAATTCTTCTTTTCGTTTCGGCCATGTTGTTGCAAGATTATGCGCAAATGGAGTATATCTAAAACAATGCAGACACACACCATCACAGATTGCCCAGTTATCGAAGTCGCGCACCCAGCGGTTTATGACCGTTTTCTTCATGAGTTTCGGATCAGCAATGAAAGCTGCGAGAATCCGGGCTTCAAGTATCTCGGTTTGCCAAAGGTCGAGTGCAATATCATGATTCTTGCCGATACTTTTTTTAAGCGACTGTAAAAATGGCATTGATATGCCAAGCACTTTGGCTGTACTTTTTATCCCGAACCGTGCCATTCCCTCAACATTCTTCGGATTTGCTTTAGAATAGAGCGTCGTGAGGATGGCGTTGGTTTGAGAGTTCATAATAATCTCATCTCATTAAAATGAATTTTATCACTGCCATAATACAGACTTCTTGTTTGATTTTCAATTCTTTGAAAGAAATGTGAATACGAAGCATCTTTTTCTTTCTATCTCTTCATGGCTTTTCAATGAGAATTCCGTTATTTTACAAAGTAGTGGACGCAAATTATTTAGACATATTAAATAAAGTACAGAACCTTCTCAAAGAAGACCATCTACCTCAAATTAAGAAATCTATAAACAAGATTTCAGAAAACGTTCAGATACATCCCGCCACATCTATCGGACAAATCCATATACGAGTAAATGGATCCGCTACTCAATTGAATAAGGATGTTTTACTGAAAGATTTGAATCAGATATTAGAGACGAAAACTCTCGAGAGAACCAAGTATTATCTGCAAAGACTTGTTAAAAATATTTCTGAAATCAAAACAGGCAAAATTAATGATTTAAATCTTAACCGCTGGAAAGAATATGGCGATATTTTTACTGATAGCCTTTGGTACTTAGATAAACGCGATTCATCTGGAGTACACAATGCTGGTTATTGGGGGAATTTTATTCCACAAATTCCCCACCAATTGCTTCAGCGATACACGAAGAAGGGTGAGTGGGTTTTGGATCCTTTTCTCGGCAGTGGAACAACTTTAATTGAGAGTAAAAGACTTGGAAGAAATGGAGTTGGAGTAGAGCTTCAGAAAAAAGTCGCTCAATCTGCATCAAAAGCGGTTGAACAAGAAGAAGATTTATTCTCTGCAAAATCTGAAATCATTGTAGCCGATAGTTCAACTTTGGATTTTAAAGCAGAAATCAAAAAGCGAGAAATCAAGAGCGTACAATTCTTGATTATGCACCCTCCTTATTGGGACATCATCAAGTTTAGCGAAGATAAGCGAGACCTTTCAAATGCTGCTTCAATTGAAGACTTTTTACAGATGTTTGGAAAAGTGGTCGATGCGACTTATCCGGTATTGGATAAAGGAAGATATTTTGCAGTCGTCATTGGAGACAAATATTCAGCAGGGAATTGGATCCCTCTTGGGTTCTATACGATGCAAGAAGTGCTGAAAAGGAAGTATTCTTTAAAATCGATTATTGTGAAGAATTTTGAGGAAACAAAAGGAAAGAGAAATCAAAAAGAACTTTGGCGATATCGTGCATTAGTCGGAGGTTTTTATATTTTTAAACACGAATATATTTTTCTTTTCAAGAAAACAACTAAATGAAAACGCATGTTTTCATCGTTGACGAACATTCTTTTCCTATTCACCTTCAATATCTTTTCGCTGGGACTGGAGCAGCTGATGCTAACGAACATATTGGATTACTTGCAGACATACAAAGGGTTAGACCAGGGGATCGGGTTATTTTCTATCTACAGACAAATGAAAAGAGTGGTTTAGATGGTGGCTTTTATGGTGCTTTTATAGTTTCTGATCTTAAACCACTTGTAATTTATGATTCAGCTAATCCTACATTTCTTGAAAATAGTCTAGGGAAAAAATTAATTTATCGTGTGAGAATTGAACCTGCGGATGTTTACACAAATGGTGTTGTTGAATATCGGGCTTTAGATGATCTTCCGAGGCATTCAATTAATATTCTTTGGAGTTTAATATACCGCAAATTAAAGGGATGGCGCGGATGTACACCTTTAACTAATACTGAATCTGATAGACTTATGGACTTGATTCGTCAAGCCAATAATAATCAATCTGTTCAATATGGCCCAACAGATGGTTTTACATATTCTCTGTCTTCTCAAAAAATCCAAATTGTACCTGCTGGTCGTAAGCAATACAACGGACAATTAACCTCAGCGCCACCAATTATTACAAAGATATTTTCACTTGCTCAAGCAGGTAAAGCATTTGAAATTTACTTGCAGGCGTATTTTACTGAGAATGCAGGATTAGGAATAAATTTATCTCTTGATCAAATAACTGGTCAGGCTAACAAAATTATATGGCTTGGAAATGAAGTTAAATGTGGTGTCGGAATGCGTAGCATTGATATTTTTTGCACACTTAATCTAAAAGGGAATATTAATCAACATAGAATTATAGAGTTGAAGGATGAACAAGTAAACCCCAATATTATTCATCAGATTTTCAAATATGTTAATTGGACTCAACAATATATTCATGGTGCAACGAATACAAATATTCAACCTATTATTGTTGCGCTTGAAATTCCTAATTTAGGAAGTAATAGGCTTAAGCGGAAGAAGTTTGATACAAAAGGACAAACAACAATATTTTGGCAAAATATTCGAAACGCTTTTAACTCGTTCAATGCTCGGAACTTGGCTATGCCCATTTTGTACAATGAATACTCTGTACAAAATCAAACTATAACTTTCAATCCAGTCCAGTACTAATTATTATTGAATTGCAAGATTGTTATAATGGTTGAGCTATTGCAGAAAATTATATGTTTATAAAAGAATAATTTGTTCTGCTTCTCTCTTCTTATAATCTCGTGGTTCGATTATTTTGAAAGATTTTACTGATGAAAAACCGGTTGGTTTTAAAAATCGATAACTTTGAGGTGGACTTATAGGTGCATCAAAGGCTGCGGAAAAGATCGACCATGGTAAAGGATCGGGATAAGGTAACAAGTTATCTAAGACAATTGCATATACCATCCGCTCACCGCGGCAATATTCGTTGAATTCGGTTTTTGAGCAACCAATTTGCTCATTGTATCCTTCCCAAATATCACGCGGCTTAGCATGAACAATTGATGTTATTGTTGATTCACCGACTATTGCTTGCATAGGACTCGATGCATAAATAAATACTGTTGAACCAACTAGTTTTTCTGAAAATTTTCTTCTTATTTCTACTTTCTTTTTTTTAGAAATTATTCTTTTAGCATATTTAGGTCGTATAGACATTACTAAAGATTTTTTCCCTTCATTATTATTATCAACACTACTTAATGTTTCAATCTCTTTACTAAGAACGTGTAATCGTACTGCTCTTCGTTTAAAATTGTCTTTTTCTCCACGAAATACAAATTCATCTTCTCCTGGTCTATATATTTTTTTTGCTTTACATATTTTAACAAAACCCAATCGTTCGAACATCCCTTCGCGTTCTGCAACTAGGCTTTCTGGAGCGGTGAAGTGGACATGAGTAGCTGTTTTTTCTATTTGAGATGCTATTTCAGCAAAAAGGAAAGGACCAATCGATTTATTTTGATAAGCGGGTCTTATTCTTAAACTGCATATTTTTGTTTTTTCTCCACGTTTTACTATAGCCTCAGCAATAGGTTTACCTTCATGCATAACGAGATATGCATAACGATTACCTGCTTTAATTCCTGGCATTACCTTTTCATCAAACCATCCTTCAATACCAGGATACAAATCTTCGCTTTCACCAACTAATTTTTTGAATTCTTTTAGTGTTTGCTGAGAATATGTAACTTCATTGGTTAGTTTAATAATATAATATGCACCATTTCCATTCCCTGAAGATATTTCTGTAAACAATTTGGTTTGCGACATATTATTCCCACTCTTTAAAAATGTTAGAGAGAGTTAATTCTTGGTCTGAATAACCACTTGGGGTATTTGTCGCTTCCGACATTTTATAGTATATAATTTTTGCAAAATGTTCCTGTTTGTGAAGAGTTACTTTGAAAGAGTGACATCGAGTTTCAAATATCAATGGTGCACCTATGGGTTTAAATTTGTCATATTTTGAGGGTCTCCCAAAATTTGGATGAGCAAATCCTGCATAATGAATTCTAAGCTCACCTAAATTTTCAGTGTACGCTACACCCATTACAGCTACATCATTTGGAAGGAACATTCTCTCAGTTGATCTCAAGATATAAAACTTATTTCTTTCCATCAATAGACTTTCTTTTTCTTTGTCCTGTCTAACAGCTTCAAAATAGTCTCTTGGATTATGAGATCTCTTTCCCTTAGTAATATCTATAATCTTAGGAGATTCTTTTGTTATTGCTTTAAACGCAATAATTTTTTCCTTTTTCTTCTGTGGGTCAGGTTTAAGATTTACACATAATAATTCGGGATCTGCTACTAATGGTAATCCATCATTATCATATAACATTGGGGAGCAATCATATAATTCCTTGCGATTAAACTCTGATAATGATGGTTTACCATGAAATACTCTTAATTGATTTAATGAAATATTTTTATCTAGAATTATTTCAAATGATAAAGGAACAACTTCTAAAAACAATGGTCCTCTGTATGCGGCAGGGACTAAATCATATCTGGCGCTTTTATTCACTATCAATCTTGTTAGAACATCCAATCTCCCAATACTGCTTCTTCCCGATGCAAACCCATATAACCCGTTTCTTCCTGGAAATTTATCAAAAGCTAGTTCTTCTTCTATTCTTATGATATAGATATGTTCCTTTTTCAAGGTTTCTTTTGAAATAGAAAATTCCCTCCCATTTCGTTCTTTAATCAACTTCTCAACAGTATAATCCTGTGGTAATTTTGAAGTGGAACTCACTTCCCATGCCTGATCAGATAAATGCAAATCTAAAGAAGAGCCATCGATCCCTTGAATTCGCCCTTTTTTTTCTCTTTTTAATTTAAAATTAAAAATGAATTTTTCTTCGACAATTTTTCTTAATTGTTTATCGTTTAATACACCAATACACCAATTATTCATGTGACCTCTCTTGATTATTTAGCGCCGGCCGAGAGAATATTTAATGATTATTTCGTAGAGTTACTCAATTTCATTACGATTAAAGTCAGTATATATAGAAGGTAGGCAAAACATTCCTTGTCATCAAGGGATGTAATTAAAATGGTCTGTTATTGGAATGCTATCTAATTGTCACCTCTTGAATCATTTCTATTGAACTACTATCTTGATTCTCGTATTATTGATTACCTAACCATGAGGAGTCTTCTCTTATGTTCTGGCTCAAACTTGTTGCAAACTTTATCAAAATCCTTCGTGAAGGACAAACTCCGACACAGGTTGCTGGTGGTTTTGCACTTGGTTCTATTCTCGGTCTATCTCCAATGCTTACACTCCAGGGATTGCTGGTCTGGCTGGTCATCTTGGTGCTGGATGTCAATTTATCGGCCGCAACTCTCTCGTTGTTGGTGTTTAGCCTCATCGCATTTATTTTTGATCCGGTCTTTCATCATCTCGGCTATTTCCTTCTTGTGGATGTAGAAAGTCTTAAAGTGGTATGGACAACACTCTACAACGCTCCCATTGCACCGATGACCCGCTTTTACAACACGGTGGTGATGGGAAGTTTTGTCAGTGCGGTGATTCTCTTTCCTCTCGTTTATTTCGGCATGAAGAAGTTTGTCGTTGCGTACCGAACAACCATTGGTGCGCGGATTGAGAAGATGAAGATCTATCAGGTCGTCAGCAAAAGCTGGGTCGTGCAGACGTACCAGCGCATCCGTAGAATGGGGGTGTAACATGAGAAAGAAATTCGTTTACTATATCCTTATTCCGGCAGTGATTATTTGCATAATTGTCTATTTGTTCATCGACAATTGGATAGAATCGGGTTTGGAGTATGCCGGTGAAAAAGCAGTTGGCGCGAAAGTAGAGATCGATCATTTACGCGTCACATTGAATCCTATCGGCATTGAGTTTGCCCGTTTGCAGGTTACCAATCCAAGCGACGGTTGGAAGAATATGTTCGAGACCGGTAAAGTGAAGTTTGCTTTGAACTTCGGACAACTTCTGCGCGGCAAATACATTATCGAGACAATGGAGATGAACAATCTCATCCTCGGCACCAAGCGCACCACCGACGGATCGATTCCGAAACCAAAGGAAGAGAAACCGGCATTGCAGCCTCCGTTGACAGAAGAGGCAAAACATGCTCTCGCACCGCAGGATTCGAAATCATCGACATCATTTGACCTCGACAAAATTAAACGTGAATTAAAGATTGACAGCTTACTGAATCCTAATAATTTTGCTACGTTCCGCCGCGTCGATTCCTTAAAAAAGCAAATTAATGATGCAAGTGTGCAATGGAAAACGACATTGGACGAAGTTGACAAGTCGAAATCAAAACTTACCGACATCGAATCGCGCGTTAAGGCGCTCAATCTCGGTAATATCAAGACTCTTCAAGCTGCCAACGATGCTTTGAACAATGCAAAGAGCATTTTGAATACAGTGAATGAAGTAAAAACCACATTCAACAATCAAAAGATGACTCTGACCGATGGGGTGAACATGTTCAGCGGTTCAATCAAAGATTTGGATGACCTTGCAACTCAGGATTTTCGAAATGTCATGAGCATGGCACATCTTCCGGATGTCTCGATGAAGGGAATTGCTGAGATGGTGCTCGGCAAAGATCTTCTGCAGAAAGCGTACGAGTATCTGGGATACGTAGATATGGCAAAGAGCAAGATTCAAAACTCCTCAGACGAACCGCCTATAGAAACTCCGGCGCGCTTCAAGGGTCAAAATATTCATTTCCCCGTAGAACGATCGTATCCGAAATTCTGGATCAAAAAAATTCTTATCTCTGGCGGTACAGATAAAGCACAGGATCCTCAATATTTTTATGCGAAGGGCGAGGTTCTCAATATCACAAATGACCAGCGAATCACAGGATATCCGCTGACCGTTGATTTATCTGCTACAAAGGGTGGAACGACAACATTATCTCTTGGAGCTTCATTCGATAGACGCAAGGAGTTGGCGGTAGATAATTACAAGGCTCTTCTGACGAGATTGCCAGTCAAAGAAATGTCTCTCGGCCGTTCGGATTTCCTGCCTTCTAAAATTACCAACGCTTTTGCAGATGCTTCCATTATTGTTGTCGTGCCCGGCAACCACTTTGAGTCAAACACGAAGATCGTCTTCAATAACTTGACTATTGTTTTCCAGCACGAACCGAGCAGTCTCGTGGAACGGATTGTACGTGATGTGCTTGCTTCTATCAAGGGCTTCAATGTCAACTTGCATATGTGGCGCAATGAGAATAAGTTTGATGTCGCATTTGCCACAGATCTTGACGACCAACTTGCGTCCCGAACCAAAAAAGTCCTTGGTGATGAAATTGCTAAAATTCAAAATGATCTCCGTAATAAACTGAATGCAAAGATAGCCGAAAAACGCGCAGAGGTTGAAAAGCTTTACAATGAAAAACGCGAAATGGTGATGGGCAAACTGAAAGAATATGAAACTATGGTGAATGAAAAGCTCGCACTGGTAGAAGCAAAAAAGAAAGAGATCGAAAATCGTATCGATCAAGAGAAGAAGAAACAAACAGACGACGTTACAAAAAAAGCGAAAGACGCTTTAAAGAAGATTTTTAAATAAACGAATGATGAGGTGCGTTTCATAAAAACGCCTCTCAAAAATCCGAGAGGTTTTTTTTTATTCGAGAAACAAGTTTATTTTCGTTTGCCCTTTTTTTTTTCCTCGCTTTTTTTCGATGAAACTAATTTCTTCTGCTTCTCGGTCTTTTTCGGCGGAAACTGTTTTCCCTTTTCAGTTTTTCCGGATTTTGGATAAAACAGATTCTCCTGCTTTAGATTTCCCTTTTCTCCATCGTCGGCTTTAACTGGTGGAGCAGATTTTTCGTTCGTGAGGGTTTTTTCCTTTTCGGCAAGCTGTTTGTCCTCTTCCTCCTCAGCAACAACCGCAGCAACTGCAGCGATGGTGTCTCCCTCATTCAATCGGATAAGACGTACTCCTTGTGTATTTCGTCCAGCAACACGAATATCTGCAGCATGTTGACGAATGACCATGCCATCGCTGGTAACAATGACAACATCGTCTGTATCAACAACCTCTTTGATTGCTACCATTTTACCGGTCTTATCAGATGTCTTTTCCGTGAAGATTCCTTTGCCGCCCCTATGGCTCGTGCGGTATTCGTCCTCTTCACTACGCTTGCCATATCCTTTTTGGGTTGCGACAAGAATCGATGTTCCTTTTCGCTGCAAATTTACCGCGCCGACAACTTTGTCGCCCTTCCCAAGGCGAATGCCGCGCACACCTGCTGCTGTACGTCCCATTGGACGAATTTCGTTTTCATGGAAGCGAATAGCGAGACCGTTATAAGTGCCAATGACAATATCCTGCACACCATCAGTCAACTTCACATCTGTCAATTGATCTCCCTTTTTCAAATTTGCCGCTACAATGCCGCTTCGCCGCGGATTGCTGAACTCCGAAAGCACCACTTTTTTCACCAGTCCCTGCTCTGAAAACATGAAGACAAAATGATTTTCATCGAACTCTTTTACGGCGATGAACGATGCAATTTCTTCGTTTGGATCTTTCGATATTAAATTGTTGATCGACTTGCCTTTTGTGGTTCTTCCGCCCTCCGGAATCTCAAACACCTTCAACCAGTGACACCTGCCCTTGTTTGTGAAAATAAGCACATAGTTGTGTGTGCTGGCAATAAACATATGTGCCACAAAATCGTCTTCGCGTGTTGCCGCTCCAGTAACGCCTTTTCCGCCGCGTGATTGCCGCCGATACCCTGACACCGGGAATCTTTTTATGAAACCGCCATGGCTGATCGTTACCACAACTTCTTCTTCTGCAATCATATCTTCAATGCGGAATTCTTCGGCTTTATACACAATCTCAGTACGTCGATCGTCACCGTACTTTTCTTTTATCTCTGTGAGTTCGTCTTCGATAATTTTCATCTGAAGCTGTTTGCTCTTGAGAATTGTTTTTAACTTCTCGATGAATTTGATCATCTCTCGATATTCATCTTCCACTTTCTTGCGCTCAAGACCAGTCAGCCGCTGGAGACGCATATCGAGAATTGCTTTCGCCTGAATCTCGGAAAGCTTGAATTTCTTCATCAAGCCAAGCTTCGCCGTTTCAACATCCTGCGACTTTTTGATCAGTGCAATTACGGCGTCTATATTATCAAGCGCAATTATATACCCTTCGAGGATATGTGCACGTTTCTCCGCTTCATCCAGATCAAATTTTGTACGCCTGACAATGACTTCGTTGCGATGTTCGATAAAATATTGAATAAATTCGCGAAGCTTTAAGACCCGCGGGCGGCCATCAACCAATGCCAATAGATTGACGCCAAATGTTGTCTGCATTTGTGTGTGCTTATAAAGATTGTTGAGCACAACCTCCGCATTTGCCTCGCGTTTGAGTTCTATAACAACCCTTAATCCGTCACGGTCAGATTCATCCCGTATATCGGAAATATCTTCTAACTTTTTATCTGTGACGAGTTCAGCTATTTTCTCAATGAGCGATGCTTTGTTGACTTGATACGGCAACTCTGTAACGATAATTCGCTGACGTTCTCCTTTGCCGGTCTCGATGTTCGCTTTTGCACGCACGATAATTTTACCGCGCCCTGTCGTGTATGCATCTTTTACACCTCCATACCCATAAATGATGCCGCCAGTTGGAAAATCCGGCGCGAGGATATTTTTCATCAGCTTTTCATTGCTGATGGTTGGATCTTTGATATAGGCGAGGCAGCCGTCGATAACCTCACGGAGATTGTGGGGCGGGATGTTTGTTGCCATGCCGACTGCGATACCACTAGCGCCATTACAAAGCAGATTGGGAACGAGTGACGGCATAACCGTTGGTTCTTGTAATGTATCATCAAAGTTCGGTGCAAAATTAACGGTGTTCTTTTCGAGGTCCTTCAACATTTCTTCTGCAATGCGGGTGAGGCGCGCTTCAGTATAACGCATTGCCGCAGGTGAATCGCCGTCAACCGATCCGAAGTTCCCCTGCCCATCCACGAGCATATAACGCATAGAGAAATCCTGGGCCATGCGTACCATGGTATCATACACCGCTGTATCACCGTGTGGGTGATACTTGCCAAGCACTTCACCAACGATGCGTGCGCTTTTCTTGTATGTACGATTGCTTGCCAAGCCGAGCCCTTGCATACCGAATAATACGCGCCGGTGTACAGGCTTAAGACCATCGCGTACATCGGGAAGTGCGCGCGACACGATGACCGACATCGAGTAGTCGATGTACGATCCCTTCATTTCATCTTCAATATCGACCGGAACTATTTTTTCATTTACTGTCGCCATTTATTATCCGCTTTTCTCTAAAATTTATTCCTTATAATCCAATTTTATTTAACACAAAATCCATTTTGCCTTTCAAGCCCAGGCCGTAACCATAGCGGGATGCTGTACCACGCCAGTGATGCTCAATATAATTTTCTATCGGAAAAGATTTTAGCACATATTCTTTTTTCTGCGCCGCGATAAAATTCTTCAAGCTCGGCTGACCATGATGCTCGAAAGGGGGAAGCGAAAAATACATATTACGCCGCAGCATCATATAAGCTGTAGATAATACTCCTATCCCTTTGTCAGAAGGAAAGCCTCTTTTATTAACTGTGATTATTCTTCCCACTCCATATACATTCGAAGACTTTTCAAACTCTGCCTGCATTGCTTCAATAAAACCTTTATTAATTGTTTTTGTATCCGAATCTAAAAATAAAATTAAGTCTTCTTTCACTTCACTCATAGCCTTATGCATTGCTGGACCATGATAAGTGTTTGATTCAAGCAGCAGAACATTTGTATATTCCGGCGCCAAGCGCCTGAAGTCTTCAATTAATTCCCTTGAATTATCTTTCGAGCCATTATCAATTATCAGCAGCGGGGATGATGGATAAAACTTCCTAAAAGAATCGGCTGCAATTTTCAGCAAATCCGGTGTTTGATAATTAACAATAACTGTTCTGAGCTTATTAGACATCAAGATTTCTTACATATTTTGCGTTTTTCTCAATAAATTCGCGACGCGGTTCAACTTCATCGCCCATCAATATTGAAAACGTACGGTCTGCGTCTGCAGCATTTTCAATTGTCACCTGTAAAATTGTGCGCGTCTCCGGATTCATTGTCGTGGACCACAGTTGTTCAGGATTCATTTCTCCAAGACCTTTAAACCGCGAAATGATCATACCTCCCTCTTTCACGATTGCGCCTTCTTCAGTGACAGCGAGTGGTTCTTCCTTTTCCTTTTCTATTTTGCTTTTCTTTTCGCTCTTGAGCCGCTTTACGATGTCATCACGTTCGTCATCATCATAGGCATACAGCTCCTGTTTACCTTTCTTTACTTTGTAGAGTGGTGGTTGGGCTATGTAAAGATGCCCTAGTTCAATAATTTCCTTCATATATCGGAAAAAGAGCGTGAGCAACAAGGTACGAATATGCGATCCGTCAACGTCTGCATCGCACATAATGATGATCTTCCCATAACGGATTTTGCTGGCATCAAACGTTTCACCCATTCCAGCACCAATAACTGTAAAAATGGCCCGTATTTCATCGTTTTCCAAAATTTTATGCAGTCGTGCTTTCTCTACGTTGAGAATTTTTCCTTTCAGCGGAAGAATTGCCTGAAAACGCCGATCGCGTCCTTGTTTGGCGCTGCCTCCGGCAGAGTCACCCTCGACAACATAAATTTCACAATGTTCCGGATCGTTGATAGAACAATCGGCTAGTTTGCCGGGCAACCCACCGCCGTCAAATGCATTTTTTCGTCGGGTGAGGTCTCGTGCTTTTCGTGCAGCTTCTCGAGCTTCTGCCGCACGCAGACATTTATCGATAATACGTTTTGCATCAGGAGAATTTTCTTCCAGCCAATCGGACAACTGTGGACCAAAGACCGATTCCACAATACTTTTTACTTCACTGTTTCCAAGCTTCGTCTTTGTTTGGCCTTCAAATTGTGGTTCGGGCACCTTTGCGCTGATCACCGCAGTTAAACCTTCACGAAAGTCATCACCTGTCAACTGCACTCCGCCTTCTTTCACCAGACCGTTCTTCGACGCATAGTTATTTAATGTGCGGGTCAGCGCGGTACGGAATCCGACAAGGTGTGTTCCGCCTTCATGTGTGTTAATATTATTGACATAGGTAAAAATGTTTTCATTGTATTGATCGTTATATTGGAGTGCTACTTCGACTTCGACTGTTCGATTGTTTTCGTCGTTTGCTTCTCCCTTTGCATACATTACTTTCTTCATTATAGATGGGCGCGTTGAATCTATGTACTTCACAAACTCAACGATTCCGCCTTTGAAGTGAAAGGATTCTTCTTGCTTCGAGTTCTTACGTTCATCTTTTATATTTAACGTAACATCTGAATTCAAAAATGCGAGCTCTCGTAAACGTTCAGCAATTGTTTCAAATTTAAAAATTCTGTTCTTAAAGATTGTTCCATCCGGCATGAATGTTGTTTTTGTTCCTGTCTTGCCGCGTTCGGCCTTCCCGATAACTTTTACAGAGGCAACGGGGTCGCCCTTTTTGTATTTCTGATAGAAAACTTTACCGTCACGACTTACCTCTACTTCCAGCAGTTCACTCAAGGCATTCACCACCGACACTCCGACACCGTGAAGACCACCAGAGACTTTGTACGAATTTTTATCGAACTTGCCGCCGGCATGCAGTACGGTCATTACGACTTCAAGCGCCGACCGTTTTTCTTCCGTATGGATATCGGTTGGAATACCACGCCCATCGTCTTCAACGGTGACAGAACCATCATTGTTGATGCACACGTGGATATTTTTACAGAACCCTGCCAATGCCTCGTCAATAGAATTGTCCACTACTTCATATACGAGATGATGAAGGCCGCGTGCGCTGACATCGCCAATATACATAGCTGGGCGGCGACGTACGGCTTCCAACCCTTTGAGGACAGTAATGTCGTCGGCTGTGTATTCGCCAGCACTAACGCTATTTATTTTTGCTTGCTTCGTTTTATTTTCTTTCACTTTACTTCCATTGTAAGTTCTTTGATTCAGTGAAACTTGATATCTTTTACAGCGTCGAGTCCAACAACGGTATTGAGTTTATCTATGATCTCTTTCTTCCGCAGCGTTAACTCGTTCCGCCACGTGCTCGTTTTCACATGAACAAATAATACTCCCTGTGTAATGCGCGTTGCTGTTGCCATTTTGGCAATTTGCTTTCCAACCACCGAATCCCAATAAATAATCGCATCATATTCCTTTAATTTCTTTTTAATCCCCAAACTGTTTACCAGCTCATCGAGTGCGAAACCGATGGGTTTAATTGATCTATACTGCATCTTCGACACGTTCAATTCTTCCTTGTCTCACAAAGAACTTCCGCGGATTAGCTGAAGCAACAGATAACCCTTCAAGAGCGTGCTCATTTGTGGAAGTAATAAAGACTTGCCCCGTGTTGGCTATCGCCTCTAGCAATCTCCGGCATCTGTATTCGTCCAGCTCGCTAAGAACATCGTCAAGCAACAAGATGGGTGTTTCATTGCCTCTGTTTTTTAGATAGAAAAACTCGGCCAATTTCAGGGCAACTAAAAAGGTCTTATGTTGGCCCTGCGAAGCGAAATTTTTCGCCTGAAGCCCGTTTATTTGAAATATAAACTCATCTCTGTGTGGTCCCACAAGTGTGTATCCAATGCGTCGTTCATCTGAAAATTGATTTTGAAGAGCTTCTTTAAATGATATCTCAACTACATCTCCATTGTTCTCTACATATTCAAACGATGGTGAATATGCGATCCCAGGCCATTCACCTCCTCCGGAAAGTTGAGCATACGCATCAACTATTATTCCATGAAAATCTTCAATAAACTCTTTACGTTTCTTCATAATAGACGAACCAACCCTAATAAGACTGTCGTTCCATGGTTCAATTGTATCTCTGTTTTCACTGCGCGTTGCTTGCATCTCCGATAGGATTTTATTTCGTTGCTTTAAGATTCGTTGGTAATCTATCAGGCTCTCCAAGTATATCCTGCTCGATTGTGACACAACAAAATCTATAAACCGTCGCCTATTCGCTGGAGATCCAAACGTTATCGTGCTTTGCTCTGGTGAGAGAATAACCAAAGGAAACCAACCGATCAGTGATGATGCTTTATCTACTCGCGCTTTGTTCACTGTAACGGTTTTCCGGCTAAGTTCTCGATCAAACTCTACTTTGATCTCATACTCAACTCCACTATCGGATAGGATTTTACCCGCTGCAGTAAAACTGGGACTGCCTATTTTCAAGACCACAGAATCACTTGCCGCGTAAAAACTTTTTGCGAGACAAAAATAGGAAATACCTTCAAGAATGTTTGTCTTTCCCTCTCCATTGCTGCCCAAAAAAAGATTTATGCCGGGAGAGCAATCAATCAGTGTAGATCTGTGATTCCTAAAATTATCAAGTACAATGCGTTGCAGATTCAAGTCTAAACCACCTTCTTTACAACGCGATAGCCCCAAATCCTCTTCAGGATGGGGCTATTCACTCTACTACAACAACACATGGTTCTCAATTATACATTAAGACGCATGGGCATGACTAACATCAAAACATCTTCATTCTCTTTCATGGTTGTTGGTTTAATGATTGCCGCTTTCACAGAACTGCTAAAACTAAACACTACTTCAGCAGAATCAATGTGCGAAAGAATATCTATAAGATATGTTGCATTAAATCCAATCTCCATATTATCTGCGGAATAATTGCACACAACTCGCTCTTTCGCTTCACCACCAAAGTCAACATCCTCAGCCATGATTTTCAGTTCATTCTTTTTCGTTGAAAATCGTATTTGGTGTGTGGTATTGCTTGAATAGAGAGAAACTCTTTTAACAGACGCCAATAATGCGTTTCTATCTACTGATAGTTTTTTATCGTTTTCAAGAGGTATTACACTTTCATAGTTTGGATAACTCTCTTCAATAAGACGTGAAGTAAGTGTAAAGTTCTTAAATGAGAATTTAATATGTGTTGTATTAAAAGAGAGGGTATTTGTACCGTCTTCAATTGCTTTTGACACTAATAGAAGCGCTTTTGCTGGAATAATAATATCTTTATATGTCTTTGCTTGTGCTATTTTTGAGTAGACAACACGGACTAATCGATGTCCATCTGTTGCAACAGCACACATTTCACCGTTTTTTAATTGAAGAAGTAATCCCGTCATTGCCGGACGTAATTCGTCTGTACTAACGGAGAAAATAGTTTTTGAGATCATTGATCCTATAAGAGAACCCTCAAACAAAATTTCGCTTTCACCTTTGAATTCTGGAACAGCAGGATAGTCCTGACTTGTTTCACCTATAAGACTATATTCACCGTTTTCCGTCATCATTCGAATTTTGTTTGTAGAAATATCTGCATGAAATACAAGTTGAGCTTCCGGTAATGCCCGCAAAGTATCCATAACTCTTTTTGCAGGTACGGCTATAGAACCATCTTCACTCCCTCTCACTTCTAATGTTGCTGACATCGATATTTCTAGATCTGTAGCAACAAGCAAGAGAGAATTATTTGAGAGCGAGAAGAGAATATTCTCAAGTATAGGAAGAGTTGATTTAGATGGAACAACACCACTGATTTTCATCAACGCTTTTTGGAGTTCATTACTTTCTACGGTAAACTTCATTCCGATAACTCCTTTATCACAATGTCTTTTATTTTATTGAAATTACCAATTTTTTAGTAGAGACACAACAAAACGCATCTATTAATATAATATGTTTTTAAAAGAGAAAAGACTTATTGTACTAAACATGTTGATACTGTGGATAACATTTGAAACTTAGCAAAAAAACAATAAAAACAGGAACAAAAACAAAATCATGAATGTGTAAATATTGTGATGAAAAACTATGTTTTAAACATATTTATCAAATTAGATTAAAGAACAGCGTATAATAGTTTTTTATTAACAACAAGGAAGAAATAATACACCCGTTATCTACAAGTTGCGTTAAGAAGGAATGTAAACATTATTCGTTGAGTTCAATCTTTCGGCGTATCTGATCGAGGTGTTGCTTGTAGACGCTATCTGTTTTTAAAAATTCTTCAACAGCTTGACATGCATGAATTACTGTGCTGTGATCTCTTCCACCAAAATGAAGACCAATGGTTTTGAGAGAGGAGTTTGTGAGATCTTTTGCAAGGAACATAGCAGTCTGTCTGGCGATTACAACTTCGTGACGACGCGTCTTAGCGCGAAGAAGGTCAACAGGAATATCAAAAAAATCACATACAATTTTTTGAATTTGATCTATACTCAACGGTACTCTTAGATCGTTTACAATAACACGTAAAACATCTTTCGCAAGATCAATTCCAATTTCGCGATTTTCCAGAGACGCCCTTGCAAAAAGGCTAATAAGACAACCCTCTAATTCGCGGATGTTCTTTTTGACATTCGCAGCGATAAAATCAATAACATTTGAAGGCAACTCTAAAGAATTTTCTTCGCTTTTCTTTTGAAGAATAGCAATGCGTGTTTCCAAATCAGGGGGTTGAATGTCTGCTGTAAGCCCGCATTGAAAACGGGAGATCAAACGCTCATCCAAACCGCGCAATTCCTTTGGAGGAACATCAGAGGAAAGAACAATTTGTTTGCCAAGCTGGTACAGTGCATTGAAAGTGTGAAAAAAATTATCCTGTGTTTTTTCTTTCCCAGAAAAAAATTGAATGTCATCAACAACCAACAAATCCATACTTCTATAAAACGAAGAAAACTCTTTTACTTTATCGCCTTGAATTGCTTCAACAAAATCGACTGTAAATTTTTCACTAGATACATAAGCAATACGCTTTGCTTTGCCATTGGTTGCAGCATGATTTCCCAGCGCATGCATCAAATGTGTTTTTCCAAGACCAGTGCCACCATACAGAACGAGCGGATTAAAAGATGTACCTCCAGGGTTATTTGCAACAGCCAAAGCCGCTGCTCTGGCAAGCTGGTTACAATCCCCTTTAATAAAATTGTCAAACGTATAACGAGGATTGAAATTACTTCTAATCGATTGCAAATTTTCTGTTCTGAGCGGAACATGCGGTGCAAAAGGCTGTGTATGCACGAGATCGATGGATGAAGGAATAATGTCAAAACCAGGATTCGCTGGAGGAATAGATGCGTGTTCCTCAGATGAGACAATATAAAAAAGACTTCCAGTTTCACCAATCACTGCTGTGATTGTATTACGAAGCAATGCATTATAATGTTCTTCAAGCCAATCGTAAAAAAATTGACTCGGCACTTGCACAGTTAAATCTTTTCCATTTAATCTAACAGGCACAATTGGCTGAAACCATGTCTTAAAACTCAATGTTGAAACTTGATCTTTAATTTTTATTAAGCATTGTTCCCAAGTTTTAATTGCGAGGACTTGATTATCAACAAATTGACCGGCATGAGCAGGCAGTGTCATAACACACTCCAACGATTCGCGAAGGAAATCACAGTAAACACAACTTATCCACAATTATGTGCACAGATTACAGACGGATGAAAAGTCATCAATAATTAAACAATAAACAGGGTAATCAGATAAACCAGAAAAAGTGACAATGAACACCACATCGCTTTCCACAAGTTATCAACAGTGTTGATCAACGTAGCAAGTGGGCTTAATAATAGCACCAATGACGGAAGCATGCAAGTGGAATTTTTACAATTAATATTTTTTTTAAGTACTTGCAAAATTACAGAAGAAATTCTTTGCACAAGCTTCCTTGTTTGTACATCATTATTTTAGTAAATTTAATATACTTAATAAAAGAAAACCACAGAACAAGAGAGAGTCTGATCATATGAAACGAACGTATCAACCCCATAAACGGAAAAGAAAAAACACACACGGGTTTCGTGCGAGGATGGCAACAAAAAATGGGCGAAAAGTAATTAACAGGCGGCGTGCAACAGGTAGAAAAAAGCTCACAGTTAGCGATGAGCGTTAAGAAAAAAACACGCCTGAAAACCGGCGCCACATGCCTCTTTCACAACCAACAATTGAAAGCCTAAGCGGATTTGGAGCGTTCACAAGAGTCATTACTCGAGGTAAGAGGTATGAAAAGCAGCCCATAAAAGCCTTTGTGTTGTCATCGCTCTCAAAAAGAACATCTCTGCATGTTGGTTACGCAGTTTCAAAGAAAATCAGAGCAGCCGCTCACCGCAACAGATTAAAGCGATTAATGAGAGAAGCGTTTCTTGCCAACAAAGCAGATTTTATTAAACAACTAAGTTCGGGAACGCTGGTCGAAATCGTTTTTATGTATAATGGCAACATAGAAATCGCGCCAACCATGGTGCAGTTTTCTACTATAGCCCAAGCATTGTCTACCCTTTATTCAATGATTTTTACGGATTGATCCAGTGGTGACAGAATGAAGCTCATAATTATTTTTTTAATTCGACTATATCAACATACAGTATCATCACTGCTCCCATTTAATCATTGCCGGTTTTATCCATCATGCTCAGAATATTCTGTCGAAGCTGTTAAGGCCCATGGAATTTTCTACGGATTTCGGCTTACAATACTAAGAATTTCTAAATGTCATCCCTTTAGTACGTCAGACGGGTATGATCCCGTTCCTTAATTTTTCACTAGTAGAATCAAGGTAAATTCATTATGGATCGACAATCAACGATTGGTTTCGTTTTAATATTTGTAGTGCTTGTTGCCTGGATGTGGCTCAATTCGCCACAGCCAAAACCAAAGCAACCGGATCACATCGCAAAACAAGGACAAGACACAGCTAAGGTAGTTCAGCCAAAAGCACAAGAACCGAAAGAAACACAGCAGGTTAATCCATACGGAAAATTCTTCTCTGCGAGGGTAAGCGGAAAAGAGCAGATAATTTCTATTGAAACAGATAATTATTCGGCAGAGATATCTTCGAGGGGAGGAGTACTTCGTAAGTGGGAGCTCAAGAAGTTCAAAACATGGGATGGCCAGCCGGTTCAACTGATTGATTATATGCACAAAGGAGATTTTGCTGTTCTTCTTACAACATCCGACGGTCGGGTGGTCAATACAAAGGACCTTTATTTTGATGTTATCACATCCAGCAGCCATGTACAACTCGAAGGAAGCTTTGAATTTGAAATAACATTCATACTCCCCGCTACAAACGGTGGACAGCTTGTGAAAAAGATGAAGTTCCGTAACGGAGAATATGGGTTCGAGACAGAAATACAATTATTGAATCTTGGTTCAGTTGTGTCGAATTTCCAATATGAAGTAGCTTGGGAACATGGGATTCGTTATGCTGAACACAACAGCGTAGATGAATCCAGTTTTGCCGCGGCGTACGCATTCACTGCAAATGAACTCACCGAAATTGATGCGTCAAAAGTTGATCAAAAGGTTCAAAAAGAAATCTCTGGTGGCATAGATTGGGTTGCAACACGCAATAAATATTTTGCAGTTGCGCTTATTCCGGTTGGCACAGTAAGCGAAGGGGCGTACTTGGAAGGAACACGCATCGCGATGCCAGACAATGGATTCTTAGAATCGTACGGTATTTCACTGAAGATGCCGTACAGAGGAGAACAAAGTGAAAAAAGTATATTCAAAGT
>Ga0182021_10001026_pt1 | contig 31826 bp, 28 predicted proteins | sample 612E3MmetaG_FD_120493 | JGI IMG/M metagenome (GOLD analysis project Ga0182021, IMG submission 120493) | Permafrost microbial communities from Stordalen Mire, Sweden - 612E3M metaG (Illumina Assembly) | ecosystem: Environmental > Terrestrial > Soil > Wetlands > Permafrost | place: Sweden... | reverse complement strand
TGAATCGACACTATCGAGCTCTCCTGAAGTTACGAGTACTCCGTTTTTGTACACCTGCGCTAAAAGGTCATAGCGGATCCCTTTATCCTGGCTGTTTTGGAGCCCAACCCAAACCTGGGCGGGGGCAAGGGAGGTCATCTGTGGTATGGGAGTCGGTGTTGGAGTTGGAGTCGGTGACGGGGTTGGTGAAGGAGTTGGGCTTGGTGACGGGGTTGGTGAAGGCGTAGGAGATGGCGTCGGTGACGGCGTTGGGGTGGGTGATGGTGTAGGCGTGGGAGTTGGGGTAGGAGTTACATTATTGCTGTACGGACAACCATCCGGTGGCGTCGTCAAAAACGATGAATAGACGACATTTGCGCTCACCGAATCTCCTGAGCCTGGACCAACTCCTGATGGACCGTTAACCGCTCCCCACCAAGTATTTGTGGCATCAACGAAGGGGCTGGGAGTTTCATTCTTAACCGACGTGTTGGAATTATTTACGACGCAACTTTGATTTATAGAAAATGATCCTGTGGTTATTTCCGTGCTGTATGAATGAAACGCACCACCATTGCCTGTCGTCGCTATGTTTGATAATAATTTAGAATTAGTTATTGAAACGGTTCCGCCGTGTTGTGTATGGATGCCACCGCCTACTTGTGCACTATTCTTTTCAATGAGGCTACCATCGATAGTTAATGCACCGGTTCCGTAGTACGGTGCATAAAAAATGCCGCCACCGGTTTGTGTTGCCGTATTACCTGAAAAAGTTGAATTACTTATATTCACCGTCACACCATATCCCTGAGCTAATATTCCACCACCCCCGGTTGCAGAATTATCAGAGATCGTACTCCCCGACATAATAACCGTCCCGCCATCATCGAAAATACCGCCACCGGCGCTGGCATGATTACGCAATAGTTGCGAATTATTCAGGGTAACTGTTCCTCCATTAATAAGCACGATTCCCCCAGCATACGTTGTTGCGTTATTATCCTCAACGATTGTGCTGTTTAAAATTACCGTTCCTGAACGATTTGAAATTGCGCCTGCTGTATTTGCATTGTTATTTCGAATTATGCTGTTTGTCACCGTGGCAGTACCTACTATATTTCCCAAGGCCCCGCCTACATTACCGAGGGGTGACAGTGATTGATTATTCTGTAAAATCACATTATTAAGTTGCAACAAACCCCAACTATATATCGCGCCACCTTCATCGCTGGAACCTCCCTGGAGAGTCGCATCGTTTACCGTCAAATTGCCGGACGTATTAACATAAAACAGACGAAAATCAGGAGCAGAACTATCCCTTTGAATCGTCGCTCCGTTCCCATTGATGGTAATTTCACTAGTAACCACAGGCAAACCATTCAAACCGTTATCAGCAGCAGTAAGCGTATATGTGCCTGAACTCGCTAAGTTAATAGTATCGGGCCCCGGATAATTCGTTTCATCGTTGGCATTATTGATTGCGGTTACTAAACCAGCCGTATCACCATCGGCTACCGTAAACGTCGCGGCAAAGACGGAACGATAGGGAATAAAAAAGAATACAAGGATGAAGAGATAAAATAATTTTCTCACGATACATTCTCATCGTCGCAGGAAACATAATATTTGTCAAGCATTATAAGCTATAATAAAATTTAGCAATAATCCTAAATACCATTACTTGATTCCGACGCTTGATAATACACAATAAACTTCTTTGCTCCCTGTTCAACATCATAAAAATCCAGCACTTGAGGGCTCACCCATGCGTAATCGCTAATTTCATCCGACGCACAATGAAATACTGTATTTGCCGGAGCATCAGGATCGCCGTCATAAATAAGACAGATGCTGCGGTATTTATATACGTATCCCATGGTTTCGTTATACAAATCATTCGTTTCCCGGTAACTTCCGGGAATAATAATTAATCGCTGGTAATCACATCCAAGTTCTTCTGATAGCGCCCGTTTAACATTTTGTCTAGCCCTTCGTTCAACTCACGTGTTTCGGTTAGGATATTCCAGTGACCTTTCTTTCTTCCATAACGTTCGTCATCATGATTCTCTTGAACAAGTAATATATCCCCGTTTCTGTTAAATATAAGGATGGCAACGCCTTGATAGCATGAGGTAAATTCTTCTCGAAAGGGACTGGTTATACAAGGCTCAAGAATATGGAAGCGTTCGCTGGTCATTTGTTTCCCTCCGCCGGTATGATCCGGATCAGGTTTAAAGGGTATAATCTCAGTCCTGCTTCGCAGGACACCCCTAACAAATATCTAGTTCACCATAAACAATAGGAACTAGTCAAGTAGCTACAGCGTCGCTTTGACGTCGAGGTAGTTGATCGTTTCTTCGGCAATATTCGTTATATAGCCACGCATCCGCTCAAGACTATCCGCAATTAATATATTAATGGAAGACGTATCGTGAATTTTACGGTTTATAAATGCATTTTTTTGCAGCAAATCATACATATCAACTATTTTGTGTGCCAACCGTTTATCCATAAGGGTCACGGTTTTTTTGAGTAACTCAAAATATTCAAAAAGGCGTTTCATATTTGCGTATTCAAATTTATTAAGACTAACTTTCTCTCTTATTTTCAGAAGGGAAATAGTACGTGCAATTCGAACAGCGTGATCGGCTATACGCTCAAGTCTTACTGCAACCAGTTCATAATAATGGAGGTCAATAAGAGGCAGATCGGTCGGCTTCTCGGGAACAACCGTATGGAGCATTCCGTTAAATTGCCGTAAAATCGCAAGTTGAACTCTGTCAACCTCAACATCGCGTTCAATGATGTCACGGGCAAGCTTTCTGTCTGATGTTTCGACACATCGAACGATGTCATGAAACATCGAGGCAACCATATCAATCATTTTGACCGTATATTCTGTCGCTGTGATCGTCGAACTCGCAACGTTTTTGAGCAACATCCGTTCTGACGTTTCCTCAAAAAGCTCGAAGCCAATGAGTTTATAACAAGTTGAGCGCACCAACATGCGTTGTTCGTAGGTGATAGACCTTGCCAAAACCACAATTTCATGAACTCCGGAAACGTAAAAACCGATAAGCTCGCGAATGATATGATTTTCGGAAAGATAATCAATAGTGAGTGAAGCGGAGTAAGCTTTAGTTTTATGTTGCGAACGGATAATAAGTTGACCCGCAGAAGTTTCGTAAAACTCAACGATACCCTTAGATCCCAACCCCTGCCGTATAACCCAATCTTTCGGAAGCGTAACGATAAAACTTGCGCCGCCAGTTTTCTGAATGCTTCTCGTTTCCATAGTATGCTCTTCTATATGCGACTATAGTAATCTATATAGTTCCCTATTTTTCGCGTTCTGATAGGACAAATACAATTATCACTACGAAACATCTTATAGTTTATTGCCTCTATTCTAACAATTATAGTTCTTCTACGATATCAGTAGATCACATATGAAATATATAGTCAATACAAAAATATGTTGAATTTAGAAGCATATATACGAGCGTATATCTGCTTCGGTCTCACCATTAACGGAAACATGAGAAAACCCGACGAAACGGTCGGTAAACATAAACGTTTTATTAAAGGAGATGGGGTCATCCACGTCCTGTCTCCTAATCGAACTGAGGCGTATAAACAATGTGTATCACTCCAGGAAGACCTTTAATTTGTAAAATCCTGAGTAACCATCATGCCCCACGAAGCGGTAGTGATGATGCCGATACCAACTTTATGAAATGCGGGATCAAGTATATTTTTCTTGTGCTCCGGACTATTCATAAGACCCGTATGTGCAGTCATAAGATCCGGCGCATACGCCAAATTTTCACCAGCTGCGGTAAACATAACGCTATCGGCATGCATGCGGTCAGCCGGAGTTTGGCCTTCAGGTGAATTATGCCCAAAATACCGGCGCTCAAACATATCACGGCTATGCGCACGTGCAACAGCAACGAGCGCATCCGACATGGTGAGCGGACCGACGCCCGCTTTAGTTCGTTCATTGTTAACCAACATAAGCATTTTTTGCTCGTCGGCTCCATCAATCTCAAGATCGGATGATTTCGGAGCGATATCAAGGCTTAATGTCTCATTCGACTGCGGATCAATCGTCATGAATTTAATTGCTTGTTGTTGCACCTGGTCAAGTGTCGATTGGATCGGGCCGCCGTATTTTTCCGTCGTTGTCACAAAAAATCCACCGATTGTAGATGCCCGGATATCATTCTTCACTGTCCCCCGTAGCGGAAGCGCAATAATGACAAGGAGAAAAAACATGATAAGAAGGATACCGTTCACAACCGACAATATCGCTCCCAACCAGTTATTTGCTTTCGATTTCAAAATGTTATCGGGAATATGGTTTAAAAGCGCGAATAATATCTGCGATATGAACATCTCCGCAACGAGCGCAACACAGATATACGCCAAAACATTACTCCACGCCGGCACAATGCCGAATTTTTCCGATAAAAATGCCGATACGGGCTGGTGCGTCATAACGGCCAACCATAACGCAATAGCAAATGAGATAAAACTCGCGCCGAGCGGTATCAACCCCGCAGTCCAACCCTCATATGCGTGATACAGAAGGATAACAATGATGACCCAATCTATCCAGTTAAGTTGCATATACTCCTCACTCCTTTATTGTAACTGATATTTATAATATGCACTGCATTCCTGATTATGTTCAGCTTTAAGCGTACGTAAATCTTTTTGCAGAGGACGCACCATCGCGACGGCACCAGTGATAATTGCATTTGTATAGGCTGCAATTTTGCTTGAACTTGTCGCTGCCGTAATGCAATCACCAAGATCAAGTAAGACACGCGTTTTTTGATCGCAAAGATCCTGAGTTCCTAATCCTCCCATTGGAGCATTAAAATTTATCGTATTTATTGCGCTATCCGCAGTATCATAGCAAACCTTTTCTTTCTGTATCATCGGAAATAATAGTATAAATCCAGCAATAAGGATAAGTACGACGATAATGAAAACTTTCATAGTTTTATTGTACTATGTTTGACAAATCAACCCATTCGACTCCCCGTCTAAAGACCCGGGGTATGCTCAGGGTTGATACTGAGCGACGCTTTTTTTTTCCAGGCTAAAGCCTGGAGTTTGGCGTCGTCGAATGTATCGAGGCTCCGCCATAAGATTCTCGCGGCATACGTACGGTATGGCGACCACTTTTTGGAAAGTTGTTTCATCTGTCTGTCGGATGGCTCTTTTTTCAATTGATACAATTTCTGGATGGCGCGGCGAAGTCCCACATCGCCGAACGAAAAGACGTCAGGACGCCCTAGTGAAAACATAAGAAACATTTCGGCGGTCCAGGGGCCAATCCCTTTCAGCTTCGTTAACTCGCGTATCACTTCTTCGTCGGATAACGATTTAAGCGAGTCAAGACGGATTTCATTCGCCACAACACTCTTCGCAAGCGATTGTAAAAAATGAACTTTACTCCACGAAGTACCGACTCCGCGGATCTTTTCTTCAGGAATTTGAAGAAGAACTTCGGGTAATAGAGTCTTTTTAGGAAACAATAATACAAAGCGTCCAAAAATTGTCGCAGCCGCTTTATCTGATAACTGCTGGTTGATGATTGCTTCACATAGATCGACAAAATAATCACTGTTTTTCCGAGGTCCTAAGTCTTTCTCATTTTTCATGAGTTCGAGCGCACCGGAAAGAACGGGGTCAACCTTCGCAAAATGATCACGTATTTTTTTATGCATAATGCGGTAAACGGCGAGGGCGAGAAACAAAATTATTGCAGATCGCTTCCCGAGCTAAGCGAAATCTGAACGATCTCTTGCTATTGTAATTTATCTCAGTGTACAATTTCTATAGAAACTAATAATGATAGAGAGCATAAGGAGGATCCTATGAATGTATTACTCGTCTTTGCAACCAATTCAGGAACAACCATGACCACAGCGCAAACCATAAACGATAAGCTGGTGGCCGGAGGTCATCAGGTGACGATGAAAGAAGCCCGTGACGCGACACCGGAAGAATTCGGCGCCCCACAAGCCGTCGTAATCGGTTCACCAAGCTGGGATTTTGAAGGACACGAAGGTATGCCGCATGAAGATTGGCTCCCGCTTATTGAAAAACTTAAGGTAATGTCATTTGAAAATAAACCATTCGCTATTTTCGGTTTGGGCGACTCATCATACAAGCATTTTTGCGGTGCGGTCGATCACATGGAGGAACTGGTAAAAACAGTCAAAGGGAAACTCGTTGTCCCATCCCTCCGGATCGATAAATTCTACAGCGATCAGACGGGAAATATGGATAAGATCAATGCCTGGGCAGACCAGCTTGTCGCTGCACTAAAGGGATAAAGCTGACAAAGTCATTCTGGTAAGCGATCCGTCAGCTGACGGAGAGCGCATCCAGAATCGTATGCATCATGGATTCGTATATATAGTAGCGAATACTCGTCCAACTCTCTACACCGGAGTAACGAGTAATTTAATCCAACGAATATATCAGCATAAACAAAATCTTGACCCCACTGGATTTACTGCAAAATATAATCTTCATAAACTAGTGTATTACGAATCTTTCGACACGATTACCGAAGCAATAATACGTGAAAAACAGATTAAAGACTTAAAGAGACGTGAGAAGATAGAAATGATTAAAAGGTCTAATCCGAATTTTAATGATTTATATTATTCGATTCTGGACAAGCCAGAATGACGACATAATTGAAGAATCGAATAGCTTACCACTTAAAATGCGCGAAAGCTCTATTCGCTTCTGCCATACGGTGCACAGTGTCGCGTCGTTTTATTGCTTCTCCCTGGCCTTTGGCGGCTTCCATAAGTTCTACAGCGAGCTTTTCGGCAAATGTCTTATATTCGTGGTTTGACCGTTTGCTTGCAAACTGAATGATCCACCGGATGGCAAGGGCGACCCTGCGGTCACCTCGGACTTCGGTCGGAACTTGATACGACGCTCCGCCGACCCTGCGTGCGCGAACTTCCATCTTGGGTCCCACACCGTTTATCGCGCCCTCAAAAACTTTAATCGGATCTTCCCCTTTTTCTTTGATAATATCAAGTGCTTTATAGACAACGAGTTCAGCCGTCCGTTTTTTGCCGCTGATCATAACCCGGTTAATAAAGCGGGTGAGGAGTCGGTTTCCGTACACCGGGTCAGCGGGTAACATTGGTCTTGTGGTTCTTCTGGATCTGCTCATAGTTTATTAATTGGCTGCTGCAGTTGCCGGTCCTGTCGAATTTTTCTTTGCACCGTATCTGCTTCTCCCCTGTTTGCGGGTTGCCACCCCGGTCATATCGAATTTACCGCGGACGATGTGATATTTCACACCGGGTAAATCCGGTACTCGACCTCCGCGAACCAGAACGATAGCATGCTCCGTAAGCTCATGTCCAATTCCTGGAATATAGGCGGTCACTTCCTGTTTATTGGAAAGCCTGACCCTCGCTACTTTCCGTAGAGCCGAATTCGGTTTTTTCGGAGTCATCGTCTTTACCAAGGTTACGACTCCCCGTTTAAACGGCGCGGGGATCTGTTTGGTTATGCGATCTTTTGCATTAAAAAACTTCCGCAGTGCAGTTGCTTTTATCTTTTTTGACTTACTGTGTCGGCCCTTCCGGACCAATTGATTCACTGTTGGCATAGTGTTATGTCTGGATTCTCGCTCGTTCCGCCGATACGGGGATGAGTCTGCCGATTATAACGTTTTCCTTCAACCCCAGCAACTTATCTTCTTTCCCTGAAAGTGCGGCATCAGTTAAAACATTCGTCGTTTCCTGGAATGATGCAGCGGAAAGCCATGATTCGGTAAAGAGCGATGCGCGCGTAATGCCAAGCATAACGATCTGTGCTGTTGCCGGCTCTCCACCCTCTGAGAGCACTCGTGAATTCTCATCCTGGAAACGCATCCGGTCGACTAATTCTCCGGGCAATAACGTAGTATCACCGGATGAATCAATACGGACTTTATCACTCATCTTACGGACGATGACTTCAAAATGCTTATCCGTGATCTGAATACCCTGTGATTCGTATACGCGCTGTACCTCAGTAATGAGATATTTCTGTGCGCCTCGCAGCCCTCGAACCTGTAGTACTTCCTTAAGATCAAGATATCCTGTCGACAACTGATCGCCGGCTGCGACCATGTCACCATCTGCAACTTTAAGTTCACTTGTCAAAGGAATCACGTACTCACGCTCTTCCGGCGGCTTCATGGCGGTATTCCGGACGCGCACATTGTAGCCTGATTCCGTTTCCGTCACTTCCGCTTTCCCTGCGATCTCTGCTAGGGGTGAAAGCGTCCTCGGAGTCCGTGATTCAAAAAGTTCCTCAACACGCGGCAACCCTTGGGTCACATCAAGTCCGACGATACCGCCTGCATGACGTACCCGCATGGTAAGCTGCGTACCCGGCTCTCCGATTGACTGGGCTGCAATAACACCGACCGGGGTCCCAAGTTCAACATGAGCATTGGTCGAAAAATCCCGGCCGTAGCATTTGGCACACATACCAATCGGTGCCTGACAGGATATTGCTGATCGCACACTGACCGACTCAACACCATGCTCATCAAGTAATTTCACATTTTCGTCAGTCACTTCTTCACCTGCGGCGATGAGTACTTTCTTGCTGTTGGGAGCCACGACATCAACTGCAACGAACCGACCAATAACACGGCTTCCGAAGGATGCCTGTCGGTCTTCTTTACGGAATACTTCCCAGCCTTCGCTTGTGCCACAGTCATCAATTCTGATAATCATATCGTGGGACACATCAACAAGCCGACGGGTCAGATATCCTGCGTCAGCGGTCTTCAGTGCTGAATCGGTAAGACCCTTCCGGGAACCGCGGGTACTGGTCACATATTCAAAAATGGAGAGACCCTCTCGGTAATTACTTTTTGTCGGAAGTTCGACGATCTTACCCAACGGATCAACGACTAATCCTTTGATAGCGGACAATTGCTTAAGCTGGTCTTTTGATGCACGTGCACCGCCTGACTCAATAATCATCTTGACGGGATTACTCTCTGCCATCCGTTGCCAGGTTACATCTGCAATTTTTTCCGTAGCTTCAATCCAGATTTCATTAGACAACCGTTTCTTTTCCTCAAGTGTGATGAGACCTTGCTGGTAATTCTGATCGACTTCCTTCACTTTCACTTCCGCATCCTTAACCATCGTGTGTTTTTCAGGAACCATCTCACAGTCAAATACAGAAAGGGAAAGTCCGCCGCAAATCGTTGCACCCATGAATCCGATATTTTTAATCGCATCGATTATGGTGACAACTTCCTCTTTGGAATAGATGGAAAGCGCTTTGGTAATAATCGACTTAACTGATGCGGCTTTGACCGGCGTATTGATAAACCGGAGCTCGCTCGGCAGCTTTTCATTAAACATCACCCGTCCGACAGATGTCACGAGCCATGCATCGCCTACACGTAAACGAACCGGCTCACGCAGGGCTACCCTCTGCGACTGATAGGCAAAAATGAGATCCTGTTCATCACCGTAGGTCGGCAAATCTTTTTCTTCTTTCTTTTCCAAGGTCGAGTCAAGCGTAGTCAGATAGTAACAACCCAATACCATTTCCTTATTGGGGACTGTAATCGGCGACCCGTCAGCGGGTTTGAGTAAATTATGCGTCGGAAGCATCAAATGGATTGCTTCATACTGGCTTTCACCGGATAACGGGATGTGAACCGCCATTTGGTCTCCGTCGAAGTCGGCGTTATAACCCGCACAGACACAGGGGTGAATCCGAATCGCTGATCCTTCGATAAGAATCGGGAAAAATGCCTGGATACCGAGTTTATGAAGTGTCGGCGCGCGGTTAAGAAGAACAGGGTGATTCTTGGTAATTTCCTCAAGGATATCAAAGACTTCGGGGGTTCTCCGCTCCAACACATTCTTTGCATTTTTTACGTTCGGGGCAATCCCGCGAACGATAAGTTCACGAAGAACGAACGGCTTAAACATCTCAAGTGCCATTTCTTTCGGAATTCCGCACTGGGTAAGGTTAAGTTCTGGTCCCACAACAATGACAGACCGACCGGAATAATCAACCCGTTTACCCAAAAGATTCTGACGGAACCGGCCCTGTTTACCCCGCAACATGTCGGATAACGACCGGAGAGGGGCAATGACTGCGCGTGAACTCGGACGCTGTGTCACATCAATAAGACTATCAACAGCCTCCTGAAGCATGCGTTTTTCGTTCCGGAGAATAATCTCAGGCGCACCCAAATCCATAAGGTGTTTGAGCCGGTTATTGCGGTTAATGACACGGCGGTAGAGATCGTTAAGATCGCTGGTTGCAAATCTTCCGCCGGTTAACTGAACCATCGGACGCAGGTCGGGCGGTATAACGGGAAGGTTCGATAAAATTACCCATGAAGGATTCACCAAGGCTTTTCGCATCCCGTCAACAACACGGAGGCGTTTTGTGGCCTTGATGTGTCTCTGCCCGCTGGTATTTTGAATTTCTTCTCGAAGATCTGCGGCAAGCTTATCCAAGTTAATGTGTTTGATGACCTGTGAAACGGCCTCAGCACCCATACCGACGTCGAAACACTCAACTGCTTCATATTCCAAAAGCCGCAAGTATTCATCTTCGGTCAATGTCTGTAGCGGTTTAATCGCCTTCACGATGGAGATAAGAGAATCAACAATTTCCTTTATCTTCTCTTTTTCTTTCTCCGCCTGTTCATCAAGTCCCGCTAATTCCTGACGCTCTTTGAGAGTTAGCTCGGAAACGGCGAGATCTTTTGCCTCGGCTCCACTCACACGCTCTTTCACCGTTTCTTTTTCCGTCACAAATTGTTCATGTTTTACATTTTTCTCTCCCTTAAACCGAACTTCTGTTTCATCCACACGTGTTTTACCGGAATCAGCAAGCCGCTCCAATACCTTTTTCTTCTTCTCCTCATCAACAGAGGTTACGAGATACTGGGCAAAATAGATAACCTCTTCAAGAGCCCGTGGGCTAATATCTAAAAGTAATGAAAGTTTGCTCGGTGCACCTTTGAAAAACCAGACGTGAGCAACCGGAGCCACAAGCGCAATATGACCCATCCGTTCGCGGCGGACTTTGCTTTGCGTCACTTCAACACCGCATTTATCACAGACGATGCCGCGATACCGGATTCTCTTGTATTTTCCGCAGTAACATTCCCAATCTTTCGTAGGACCGAATATCCGCTCATCAAATAATCCGTCTTTTTCAGGTTTGAGCGTCCGGTAATTGATTGTTTCAGGTTTTGTCACTTCGCCATGCGACCATCCCTTGATATCGTCGGGCGACGCGAGCATGATCTTGAGCCCTGTAAAATCAACGATATTGGCAAATGTAGATTTTTTATCCATAAAATTACTCCTTCGCTTTCACTGACTCATCCTCAGGAACCACAGAAACGGGTGACACCGGCGGCGCCGCCTCATCAACGGTCTCTTGCCCGCTTGCTTTTGCAATCTCTTCCGCTTCTTTCTTTACGACATCATCGGTAATTGTTTGCGTTGTTGGAGCTGGAACCGGTTTTGCAGTCACTGTGCCTGTCGGCATAACGCTAAGGCCCAGCGCCTGTAATTCTTTCACCAATACTTTAAACGACTCAGGAATGGTGGATTCGGGAATGTCCGTGCCTTTAACGATGGCTTCAAACGCTTTTGCGCGGCCGATAACATCATCTGATTTAATCGTGAGCATCTCCTGGAGGACGTGAGCCGCACGATGCGATTCAAGTGCCCAGACTTCCATCTCTCCCAGTCGTTGTCCGCCCATTTGGGCTTTTCCGCCGAGCGGTTGCTGTGTTACGAGCGAGTACGGTCCGGTTGACCGTGCATGCGTCTTATCCTCGACCATGTGAATAAGCTTCAGGATGTAGGCAATACCGACAACAATCTGTTCCTTGAACGGCTCTCCTGTCCGTCCGTCAAAGAGAATGCTTTTACCGGACACAGGAACCTGTGCTTCCTTTAATTTATCGATAATCCTGTCTTCTTTGACGCTCTCAAATACAGGTAAAGCCAGTTTAATATTGAGTTTTGATGCAGCAAGACCCAAATGCGCCTCAAGAAGTTGACCCAAATTCATACGGGATAAGACGGAAAGTGGTGAGATGATAACGTCAATAACGGTTCCGTCGGCCAAATACGGCATATCACCCTGAGTAACGACTTTTGAAATGACCCCTTTGTTTCCGTGGCGGCCTGCAAGTTTGTCTCCGACCACGACTTTCCGCATCTGAGCTACTTTGATAACGATCTTACGGTTGGTGCCGGGTTCAAGTTCGTCACCCTTTTCTTTATCAAGAATTTTAACTTCAATGACCGTTCCACGCTCGCCATGCGGCACCCGAAGGCTGGTGTCCCTAACTTCGCGGGCTTTTTCTCCGAAAATTGCACGGAGTAATCGCTCTTCTGCCGTTAATTCGGTTTCCCCTTTTGGAGCGATCTTACCGACTAAAATATCATTCGGACTCACTTCAGCCCCGACGACGACGATGCCGTTTTCGTCAAGATTCCGGAGCGCTTCTTCACCGACGTTTGGAATATCTCGGGTCGTCTCTTCAGGACCGAGTTTCGTATCAACGACGCTTGCTTCGTATTCTTCAATATGGACCGAGGTTAATACATCTTCTTTTACCAACCGGTCGGAGATAACGATAGCATCCTCATAACCCAATCCGTCAAAACTCATGTAGGCAATAGTGACGTTCGCCCCGAGGGCCAATTCACCCTCTTCGCTTGCCGGTGCATCGATAAGGACATCGCCTTTTTTCACTTTATCACCGGTATTAGTTAAAACCCGTTGGTTGTAACACGTTGACTGAGCGGATCGCGAGTATTTTGCGACGGAATAGGTATCTGTCTGACCGTCTTTTGTTTCAAGAGTCACTTTGGATCCGTCTGCGTAGATGACAACACCGTCATCTTTCGCCCGTATAACACGGCCCATCGTCTGGGAAATTGCGGCTTCCATGCCGGTTCCGATAACGGGGGCCTGCGGGGTCAAAAGTGGCACTGCCTGACACTGCATGTGCGTGCCCATAAGCGCCCGGTTAGCTTCATCATGGGCAATAAACGGAATAAGTGAAGCTGGCGCTCCGACGACCTGTCGCGGAACGACATCGATAAGTTCAACTACGTTTGCATCCGCTTCAAGGAATTCTCCCTTATACCGGACCGGGATTCGGTCATCAACGATAAATCCATTTTCATCAATCGCGATACCCGCGTGCGTAATATGTTTATATTGTTCGTCACTGGCATCGATATAGATGACGTCGTTGGTCACGTGCATCATGTCTTTGCCGTTCTTGTGGATTTTTTCAACTTTCCGGTACGGCGTCTCTAAAAATCCGTATTCATTGACGCGGGCGTAGAGCGACATGTAGGTGACAAGTCCGATATTCGGTCCTTCGGGGCTCCGGACCGGACAAATACGGCCGTATTGTGATGCATTAATATCACGGATAGAGAATGATGCGCGTTCGCGGGAAATTCCGCCGGTTCCCATAACGGTGAGACGACGCAGGTTATCAACTTCGGCAAGCGGGTTAGTCTGATCAAGAATAGTTGAAAGCTGGCTGGTTCTGAAAAAGTCGTTGATGGAGGCGATGATCGGCCGTGCGTTCACGAGCTGCATCGGGGTTAAGTCTTCGGCAGCAGGTCCCGCAAGGCTCATTTTCTCACGGACTGAACGCTCAAGACGAAGTAAGCCGACCCGGAATGCATTGGTCGCAACCAATTCTCCAACACGTCGTACCCTCCGGTTACCCAAATGATCAATATCGTCAGCATCATCTTTCCCGTTGGCTAGTCCGATCAGCTTCTTGATGCTGCCGATAATATCTTCTTTGGTCAACACCCAATGCTCACGCTGATTCGGCACATCGATACCAAGCTTTTTGTTCATCTTATACCGGCCGACGCGCTCTAAGGAGTATCTACGGAAATCAAAGAACATCGTCCTAAGAAGCTCATTTGCGTTATCAAGGACGATTGGTTCACCCGGCCGAAGCTTCCGGTACAGTTCCAAAACAGCTTCGACATGATTTTTTGTCGGATCTTTTGCAAGTGTGGCTTCAATGTGTTTATGATCCGGGTTGGTGTCTACGTCAGCGAAGGCTGCCATAATTTCCTCGTTGGTGTCAAGACCGATTGCCCTAAGGAACGTGGATGCCACAAATTTACGCCTTCGGTCGATTCGGACCATGATGACATCGTTTCTCGTCATGATAAATTCAAGCCAGCTTCCGTGCATCGGGCGGATTTCCGCGCTATGAAGGGTTTTTCCGGTTGTTGCATCCACACTGCCGGTAAAATAAATTCCTGGTGACCGTACAAGTTGGTTCACAACGCACCGCTCAATGCCGTTAATAATGAATGTGCCGTTTTCGGTCATCGCGGGGATGTCTCCCAAAAATACTTCCTGGGTAACATGATGTCCGGTCTGCTTATTGACAAGGGTTGCCGTTACTTTAAGCGGCATATCGAAGGTCAAACCTTTTTCAAGTGCAATTGCGGGGGTAAGCCGCGGACGTCCAAAAATATAATCACCAAATGATAATTCCCAATTTTTTCCGGTGAAATCGCTGATCGGGGAAACTTCTGCAATGAGATCTTTAATCCCATGTTCCAAAAACCACTGGTAGGATTCGCGTTGGACTAAAGTTAAATCAAGTATGGGAAGATCAGTATAGTGTTTTCCCCAATACTGTCGAGCTGATGAGTGTGTATCTTTAGCCATTGAAATAATTTCTCAAATTACTCTCAATTGAACGACGAAAAGAAGCGAACAATGAACGTTCGCCTCAAAATCTTCTGGACTTACTTATCTATTATACGAATTTTGCGCGTATTGTCAAGGCCTAATATGATTTGAACCAATCATCTCCTAAATATATCTTTTTGAAGTCCCTTGTCCGCGATCATGATAAACAACCTCTGTTCTTGTTTCCGAAGCCGATAAAGGATAATTTGACTCTCTGTATCACTATTATCTTTTAGGTCGGAAATCGCATCCGCAAGTGCAGTATATATTTCTTTAATTAACGGACTAAACGACCCAATGCATATATCGTGTGTAACAAAACTTGCAGCTGCAAGTACGGATTCGTAAGGCGCTTCAGAGGAATTTAGTAAAATCAAATGAAAAAACTCTTTCAGCTCTTTGTCATACATGGCTTGATTTTGTAACTCCATAAACATCCGCATCGTTTCGCGCCAGTGAAGAGAGAATAATAAATCATGCTCTTTACAAAAAGAAACTGCCTCTTCGGGGTCGCCACTCCGGGTAAGCAAGTCTTGTGCTATTAAAAATTCAAACAGAGACCTGTGCGCAAACCCATAACCGTTCTCTTCAAGTTTTATGATCAGCGGCAGACCGCTGTCGGCTGCCTGTAAAAACTTTTCCGCGCGATCCAGAGAGAAATCAGAAGAAGCCGACTCTTCGGCCATAACGTCTTGGGGGAATAGTTCCGAAAAATAGCCTGCTAAAACCTCTTTCATTTGATCTCTCGTCACTACCGACTGGCCGAAATCAGTCATCATGTGGATGGCAATATATTTATAAAACCGTATCATTCTCAGGCGAACCGAAAGTTCCTGTGACTCAGATTCCAGAAATTCTTTATCTGATTCATACAGGTCCCTATAGGACTCCCGATCCGGATCCCCAAAAACTGAGACGAACGATTGCGGATCTTTCTTTGCCCATCTATGTTCATCACAATTATCGATAATATCTCTAAATAATTCTGATCGCCTGTACGGAAGGAATAAATAACCATCCGCAAGTATATCGATAATATAGGGAAGACTTATCGGAGATGATAAAAGATATTTAATGGACTTGTTGTTATCGAATGCGTCCTTCGCAACCGTCTCTACGAACAAAGGGACTGTAAGTGGCCGCCCATCTTTTGTAGTACCCGGCAAAGGGACAATATAATTGTCTCCATACACCCGCCTGCTATACAACTGCGCGAATGATAAGATCTGTTCGATATCAAAAGGACGTATCGTGACAGGAATATATTCTCTAAAAAATCCCTCTTCAGACACGATCGGCCGTGCTGCAACCATCACATGATCCTCCGGACGCGAAATGGTTATTTCTTCCATAAGAGAGGCCATATGGGCGGGGTCTTTGACCTCATCCATGCCATCGAGTATCCACAATACATGTTCCGGTTCGCTGCCGTGTTGAGTAGTCTTTTTTTGCTGGAAAAAATCTATGAACGATTCGTTATTTTCTTCAAACGCCCGAAGTGGCAAATAGACGACCGTATCATAGGAGTTACTCACGGTGGTGTGATATGCGTGCAACATCTCGCGAAGAAGCGTGGATTTTCCCGAACCCGGCTCTCCGAGTAACAGCACGCGTTGATTTTGAGCTAACAATCCTTCGAATGTGGGAACTATGGATTCCTTCGTTAAAGGAATATCACCCTCAGGAATGTGAAGTGTTTGCGGAGTAAAATATTCTCCCAATTGCAATCTTGTAGTCTCACTTTGATGTGAATCACCCAATATTTCAATACTCATAAATTTCCGATATAACCGTCAGGTTAGATAGTAATACTATCAATACAATGTGGCGGGAATGAGTAGGATTATATCCTATAATATATATGAAGTCAAAAACAGAAGATAAGGACTATTTATCTCTTAAGAACGTATATATCCTGTGAGTACCCGCCTACTCCCACGAAAACCGCGCCACCTGCAACGATTGCTTCGTAGGGTCTGCAGACACGGCATCCGTCTTTTTGCGGGCATTTGAAATGCTCAAGTTTCCGCGCCAATTGAATCTTTTTTGCGATCTCTAAAATCCGTGCATACGATTCGTCGAAGCCCGGCAGCGGAATTTCTGACGGTTCTTCGTCGCGGTCCAGATACCAATAGCTTGCTTTCGTGACGGGAAACTTCTGACAGTTTTTGACGAGAAGTAAATAGATGGGTAGCTGAAGCGAATCAGGGTCCTCATCAAATTTTCCGGTTTTAAAATCGATGATGTGAACAGACTCCGTGGGCTCAAGATATTCCAGCCAGTCAATTTTTCCGCAAAGGATGATGTTATCCTCCTCCGATAACCAAAAATACGGCAAATCCTGCCGTATCTTAATCGCTTTGTTCCGTAAGGGCCCCGGGTGGTCAACGATTCGTTGGATCATAGTCGCTCCCCTGGACTTAAATTGCAGCTCTTCCTGCTCGTCGGCAAATCCGCCCATATCACCGGACACAGTCTTCCAGACTTTTTCATACCGGTCCATAAGTGATCCTTCAAACCGTTTTTCCGCGGGAAGAGCCGAGAGCGATTCAACGACTTCATGCACTGCCTGACCGAGCGCTAAAGGCGGCTGCATGAGCATCACCTTATGATTCGTCTTCTTGTCGCGGTACACATTTTTGAGGTAATACGCCCGCGGACACTTGAGATAATCTCCGATTGAAGAGTGGGATACCCATACGGCTGAATATTTATCTTTCATCATATATAAGTAGGAATAGGATGCTAACGTATAGTACAATATCTCAATGATTAATCAAGTTGACCTCAACGGAAGTAAGGAGGCTTGGGATCACGCATACAGCGCAAACTCGCTCCATGTTCCATTTTTGACGCACCAATGGCACGTGAATTGGAAGGAAATATTGGGAGTTGCGACTCAACCGCTCTATTTGGAGATTAACGGGGATGTGATCGCACCATTGGTTAGAGACCAAGGAACCGCGTTCTTTTCAGGCGGCGAAGAGGGCTCAGACTATCTTGACCTAATCGGACCGGACGATAAAAAAAAGTCAGCGTGGACTGAGCTTATCCCCTATTGTAAAAATCAACACGTCGACCGGTTAGCTCTCCGGAATGTCCCTGAAAATTCTCCAACGCTTCAATTTTTCCAAACGATCCCTTCTGCAGTTATTGAAAAAGAAGATACGACGCCGAAAATGCCGCTTCCCGGTTCATGGGAAACGTATATTGAGTCCCTCGACCGCAAAGACCGGCACGAATTAGAACGGAAGATAAGAAAATTTGAGCGGGAACACGTTGACGCCGTCCTGACAGAAAGCACGGACCCCGCACACGACATCGAAATCCTTCTTGATTTGATGGAAAAGGATGAGGATAAGAAACAATTCCTAAGGCCCCCGATGAAGGAATTTTTTAGACGTATTGCCGAAACTCTCTCGGATACTATTTCAATCCTGACGGTGAATATGGGCGACAAACACGCCGCAGCAACCCTCGCTTTTAAAGAGCGAGGGGCATACTATTTATATAATTCCGGCTTCGATAAAGACTGTTGTCCGAATGCAGGATTTTACACAAAAGCGATGAGCGTTCGCCACGCCATTGAGGAGGGCCGAAGGGAGTATAACTTCCTCCAGGGCCATGAACGGTATAAATATGAACTTGGCGGCAAAGATTTTTTTGTGTATAAGATCACACTCGATCTCTAGATACTGATTCACCCGTTTACCTCCCTAAATTACCCGCACTACTGTATGATGGAAGTAGGGACGCTATGGATATCATTTATCATCCGATCGTATTAGAACACGAAACCGGTAATCATCCGGAAAACAAAAACCGTATCCTCTCTTTAGGAAATCTCCCTATCACTGACCTGCCGTTAACTGAAGAACCGCTCACCCTCATCCACACGACGGAATATATCGAAAAGGTAAAACAATTCTGCCAAAACGGAATGCCCCTAGATGCCGATACGCAAACTTCGCCGGGGAGCTGGAACGCTGCTCTCTATGCCGTTACTGCAACAATCAAGGCTTCTGAGATTGATGGTTTTGCGGTCGTGAGGCCGCCGGGACATCACGCTCATCGCGATTTCGGCCACGGATTCTGTTTGTTTAATAATATCGCCATCTCAACACAGAAATTAGTGAATGCCGGGAAAAAAGTATTGATTTTTGATTTCGACGGACACCTGGGAGACGGGACCGAGGAAATTTTTTATAATACCGACCGCGTCCTTTATTGGTCCCTCCATCAATTCCCCGCATTTCCCCAAAAAGGAAACGTCAATGAAATCGGCGTTGGTAAAGGGTTGGGGTTCACGGTTAATGTGCCGCTTCCCCCGAAATCGGGTGACGACATATACCTTCGCGCGGTAAAGGAACTCATGCCGGTCGCAGTGCAATTTGCGCCTGATGTGGTTGGCGTCTCTGCCGGATTTGACGGCCACAAATCTGACCCGTTGTTGGATTTGGAACTAAGCGTCAATTGTTATTATGAACTTGGGTCGCTCCTTCATGCGAAATTCAGTCATGTATATGCAACACTTGAAGGCGGATACAATACAGACTTTTTACCGAAATGTTTCTATAATTTTCTCGACGGAATAAACGGGGCTCCGAAACGTTTTTCTGAAGATGCAACGGAGTCGACTATTTTGACCATAGAAGCGTTTGAAACCGATCTTGCAGCGCTCATCGCAAACCTCAAGCCCTATTGGCATATCTAAAACAGTATGATAAGAAACGGACTGAAAAGACTTTTTAATCCGACAACGATCGCCGTTATCGGCGCGTCCAATAAAAAGGAGCACACCGGCTATGCCATCATGAAAAATCTTATTTATGACGGCTTTCAGGGACGCATATATCCCGTGAACCCCAACGCGGAAAGCGTCTTCGGAAGTAAATCATATAAAAGTATCGATGACGTGCCGGAACAAGTGGACCTTGCCGTTATCGCACTCCCCGCCGCTATGGTTCCTGATGTTCTTGAGTCTTGCGGCAAAAAAAATATACACAGTGCGATTATCATCTCTTCCGGTTTCAAGGAATCAGGGACCAATGGTGAAACACTGTTTGATAAAATCGGACAAATTGCAAAAACCCATGACATCACGGTCCTGGGGCCGAATTGTTTGGGATTCATCAGACCGACGAAGTCCCTGAACATAACCTTCGCCAATAAAACCGCAAGACCCGGCGGCATCGCATTCATCTCCCAAAGCGGGGCTCTGGGGACGGCGGTTCTTGACTGGTCAGTCAAACAACATGTCGGATTCAGCTACTTTGTGTCAGTCGGAGAGATGCTTAACGTCGGTTTTCATGACCTCATCGATTATTTCGGAAGCGATCCGGAGACCAGCAGCATTCTTCTTTACATGGAATCGTTGGATAATGCACGAAAATTTTTAAGCGCCACACGGGCGTATGCACGGACGAAACCGATCATTGCACTCAAAGCAGGAAAAAGTCAGGAAGGCGCACGGGCCGCACATTCACACACCGGAAGTCTTGCGGGCAATGATGAAATATTTAACGCAGCGTTTGCCAGAGCCGGCATGCTCCGGGTGAATACGATTGGTGAGCTATTTGACTGTGCAGAGGTTTTGGCCACTCAGCGCCGGCCGACCGGCAATAAACTGGCAATTGTTACCAATGCCGGCGGACCGGGGGTAATCGCCACGGACTTTTTAATGGAGAATAGCGGCGAACTTGCACAACTTTCAAAAGATACGATGAGTGCGCTTGATGCCAAACTGCCCTCAGCCTGGAGCCACGGAAATCCGGTCGACGTCTTGGGAGACGCAGATGCACTCCGGTATAAACAGACGATTGAAACGGTTCTTCACGATCCGTCAGTTGATGCAGTACTTACTCTTCTGACCCCGCAGGCCATGACCCACCCGACATCGGTCGCAAAAGAAATTATTGATATAGCGGCAGGAAATCAGAAAACCATATTGACGTCATTTTTGGGCGAAGACGATGTTCTGGAAGGAAAAAACCTGTTAATGAAAGCGCACATCCCGACCTATGAAACTCCGGAAAAAGCCATTCAGAGCTTTATCAACCTTTACACCTATGCAAAAAACGTCGAGCTTCTCTATGAGACGCCCGCAACAACGCCCCACGCATTTACACCGAAAACGGAACTAAATCGCGAAATTATTAAACACGCCGTTTCCGAGGAACGGTATGTCCTGACGGAACTGGAAGCCAAACAAATGCTTGCAAATTACGACATGCCGATCCCCCTCTCGTTTTTATCTACATCCCGGGATGATGCAGCAGAAAAAGCCGCATCTCTCGGATTTTCTGTCGCCATGAAAATCATATCGCCGAACATTCTCCATAAAATTGATGTCGGCGGCGTCATTCTCAATATTCGGTCAAAAGACGAAGCAAAAACCGCCTATGACACCATTATCAATTCTGCAAAAACCCATACGCCCAGCGCCGAAATTACCGGCGTACTAGTCGAGCCCATGTACGCGAAAAAATATGAACTGTTTATCGGTTGCAAGAAAGACAGAATCTTCGGACCGGCAATTGTGTTTGGTATGGGGGGGATTGCCGTCGAACTATATAACGATGTCACGGTGGGACTTCCGCCGCTCAATATGGCCCTTGCCATGCGGATGATCACCAAAACAAAAATCTATAAACTCCTCTCTGGTTTCCGTGGCGCACCCGGCGTTGACATAAGCGAAATTCAGTTTTTGTTATATAAATTTTCCTACCTTGTCATGGATTTTCCTGAAATCAAGGAAATCGATATCAATCCCTTCGGCATAGATGAGAAAGGCGGCATGGTTCTTGATGCGAAAATCATTTTGGACGAAGCGATTGTCCACTCGCCTATCCGCCCGTACAGCCATCTGGTTATCTCTCCCTATCCTTCTAAATATATTAAACAGGTGACGCTGAAATCCGGTGGTGACATCACACTCCGACCCATACGGCCCGAGGATGAACCAATGGAAGCCGAAATGTTCACCCATTTTTCCGAAGAAACCCAGCGTTTCCGGTTCTTCACGCGGATTAAAGATATCACGCACCAACTCCTTATCCGGTATACGCAGATCGATTATGACCGGGAAATTGCAATTATCGCCGAGGAGAACCATCTAGGAAAAAAACAAATGTTGGGGGTTACGAGGCTTATCGCCGACCCGTATGGGCAGGACGCGGAATTTGCCATCGTGATCGCCGACCCGTGGCAGCATGAGGGTTTGGGAAGCTTGCTTATGGATTATATTCTGGAAATTGCGAAAGACCGGAGGATTCAAAAAATCTACGCGTATGTACTCCCGGATAATGAAAAAATGCTCGCGATGATGAAGAAACGGAATTTTACGATACGGAAATCGGAAGATAATATGATCGCGGAACTCAAACTTTTTTAATATGGCACGGCGGAACCGGAAACCAACGCAAAAGAATAAGTTTTTTAAAAGGTTTATTATTCTTGCGGTCTTTTGTTTTGTTGTCACGGCATTAGGATCGCGTCTCTTTTTTCCTCCGCCCGTATCGCTTCACGTTTTAGGTAAGCTATCGGTTCCGAAAGCACCGGTCGTTTACTTCCCTCCAACGCCTTTTATCGCAGAGCACATTGAGTCACCGGTTTTGGGAGCCGAAACGATTGATCCTACTGATATCATCACCTACGTCAACAACGAGCGGATGAAACGAGGCAGTCCGCCACTTCGGGAAAATACGGTGTTGACGAAAGCCGCACAGATGCGGGTCAATGTCATTTTTAAATATAACAATTTCGCCCACCGGGATCCGTATGAACATATCCAGCTTGATACGGTTCTTCCGATGCTCCATTATCCGTTCACCTATGCTTCGGAAAATATCGGCATGGGAGAAAGTTCGGCGGCTGCTTTTGTGAACGGGTTTATGAGCAGCACGTATCATAGGGTCAACCTCCTTAACCCCGATCTCCAGGAAACCGGCGTCGCATTGGGGACAGACAGATTTAACGGATATTACGTCACGGTGGTCGTTCAGATTTTCGCAATTCCAGCGACACCCGCGCAATACTTGGGTTACAAACAGGAGGATGTACAGCAATATAAAGCGTTATTAACGGATGTCCATAATCAAATTGCCCTGACGAAGGAACGGCTTACGAATCATGTGGGCGACGCCCAGTATAACGAGGGTTGGCAAAAAATTCTCATCCGCCAGCAGGAAATTTTAACGACGCTCTATGACACGATGCTTGCCCAACAGCCGTTTGTCTCAAACCTTATTGCACTCATCACGGAATATAACAATAACTGGAGCCTCGTACCAAAGACATAAAATATTTACATGCTAACATGTTAATATATTAACAAACTAATATTATTAGCTTATTCGTTTCTATTTTCATCAGGTAACTCTAAGTTGTGGATTGTCGGAAGAGCGGTTCCTGCTATCCCCTGCATACTTCCATAGATTCCGGCGACGCCGTTTAATAATCGGGTCACCTGTGCTTCCCGCTGTTTCCAATTCCGTTCATAAGCCGTCCGTTCTTTTGTAATTTGTACCTGCATCTCGTTATACGTCTCGATCATCGATTCCACCTGCTGGGCGAATTCGTGACTCGTGATATATCCATATAATTCCTCCGCTTTTGACTGCTTGTTTTCGCTGATCATCCGCTGGCGGGCCGCATCCAGAAGCGTCTTACGGAGAAGCATGGCCAAGGGCACAGCTAATTGCGTCCTTGCGACCCACACACCATCTTTTAACCCGATTCCGGTTTTAATTTCATCGGGGAGGACATCAGAAATAATTGCAGGGATGTTGGATTTGTCATTCCGAAGATCCTCTTTGAGTTTGCTCACCCACCCGTCGCTCCATGCTTTTGTCCGTTTCGATTCCCACAAAATTCGCCCGCAATCCATCCCTCGCGGGCTCCTGACGGTCTGTCGGATGTCAGCGCCGAGTACTCCCTTACCGATCGGCTCAATCGTATCGCCTGGGAATTCGCGTTTAAATGTCTGCTCCAGATCCAATTCCTGCACTTCTCCCTGCAGTTGCTGCGACCCCTGCGTGGCTTTCCGCTGTGCATCCTCCAGGGATTTTTTGAGATCTTCAATGACTTTGTCTTTTTCCTTTTCCTTCAATCGTTGGGATTCTGCTGCCTCCTCCAGTGTTTTCTGCCGGATTTTCTCCCGCTCACTGTCGAGCTGGCGCTGTTTATCCAGTTCAAATGTCCGTTTCTCCTCATCGAGTTTATTTTTTTGTTTCCGGAGTTCGAGCTCGGTATTCTGGGCGGCCTCCAACTTCATCTTCATCTCTTCGAGCTCTTCGGCATGTTTTTCATTCATCTCCTCTAATTTCTTATCTTTAATCTGATGCGTGAGGGCGTCCGACAGTTCAATCGTTTTTTTGCAGTATGGACATGTGATCGTAGTTTGCATATGTTGGGCTATTATAATACTACGTAATAGCTTCCTGTACCACGTCCTTTATTTTCGGCCCGCTCAATTCCCGACTGATATAAAATGACGTGCATAAAATAATAAGGCCTCCGATAATCATATTTATATACAGATGCTCATGAAAAATGACCGCACTTAATATGACCGAAATCACCGTATCAATCATTGCAAGCGATGATACCGTTGCACTGACTCTTTTGAGTGCCGAAAAATATAATACGAATGCGACAAGTCCGATAAAAAATCCTGATGTAGACGCAAGAGAAACCTGCCAAACCGCGGGAAACGGTTTATTTATGAAGAGAAACGGCAAAAATATAAGCGTCCCCACAACATTCTGGTAAAAAATTGTTTCGGTCTTCGAATACCGGCTTAATTCTTTCTTAAATATGATAACGGTAATCGCGTATAACGCCGTCGAAAGCAACATGAAGCTCATGCCCAGAAAATCTTTGTTTACAAACGTTAAGGGTTTATTACTGTATAAAACACATAACCCGATAAATGCACTCGCAAGCAGTACGAGTTTTTTTACGGTCACCTTTTCTTTCAAAAACAGGAAACTGAATAAAAATATGAACATGGACGTCGTGGATCCGGCTATGGATACATTCCCGATGCTCGCCAGATTATATGCCATGTAATAAATAAGCAGACGTACGGCATTAATGGCCGAGGCGATAAGAAGTAGTGTATTATTTCCTCGGAAAAGCCGTACCCGTTTAATTGATAAATAAATAAACAGAATAACAGTCGGGATTGCAACGCGGAAAAATGTCAGCGTTGTCGACGGTAAGTGGAGGATTTTTACAAACGTCCCTGCTGTTCCCCAGATAAAAGATACAAATAATATTTCTATATACGGATTCATACTACCCTTCCTGCATGACGTACTGATGGAGTGATTTTCTGATTTCTTTGTAATCCGGAATCATCCGGGCCACGAGCCTCCAGAACCGTTCGGAATGATTATGCTCCTTAAGGTGACACAACTCGTGAACGATGACGTAATCAATCGACCGCGGCGGCAGATACATAAGTTTATAGTTAAACTGTAAATTCCCTACCCGCGTGCAGCTTCCCCAGAGAGACGTCTGGTTCCGGATGCTGACGCGGTGATACGTATATTTATACAGGGAGTTAAAAAATTGTAAACGCGTCGTGATAAGGTTCAACACGTTCTGTTTATTCGCTTCGTATTCGCGCTTGGAGTGTTTAATAATAATTTTGCCTTCCATCTTTGCAACTTTTTCGAGCTGTCGTAAAATCCAGGAAGATTTTTGTTTAATAAACCCCTCGATAAACCGTTCATGCCACCTCGACGGAATGGTTACAATAAGGCCTTCGGTAACCCCGACGGTCAACCGCATATACCGCGCCCGGTTACTGTACCGCACATTATACGAAATCGTTTTCCCTCCGAGCACAATCTGCCGTTTCATCTGGTTATAGTACAACAAGGTGAATAGAAATAAAAATACCCCCGTAAATTCGTTACATATAATCCTATAGTTTGAATTTTCCAGGCAAAATTGGTATACTCTGTGCTCACGTAGGTTATCTACATACAAATATGGTTGAAATTCTCGACGAAACTCATAGCGATCAGTCAAACGGCATTGATGCGAGAGCATCGTTAGTACAAGAGGTCTCCGCATTATCATGGCCTCAACTATGCGATGTGTTAAAGGAGTACGGTACAAAAGTCTCAGAGATAGAGAAAGAACAAAGCGAGGAAGCTATGCGAAGAGCTAAAACTCTACCAGATGCTCACGAACTGGATTCGTATACTGTAGCTGAAATGAGCCGATACCCCCGTATGTCCCTTTTCAAAGAGGCTTCTCTCGGGAGAATCATCGAGGAATCCAAAGGAATGAAGGGTAAAAGATACTTGACAGAACAAGCAACGGAATATCTGATAGGCAATAAATTGCGATGGATCAGTGTTATTGCAAGGAGCTATAGCAGCTTAACATCGGGCAGCATGTCGATAAATGATCTGTATCAGGTCGGTTGTGAAAAGCTCGTGAGCGCCTTTCCATGGTGGGATTGGAAATTAGGAGCCTTATCGACATATCTGCATAGCGGTATTTACTCCGCTCTGTCACGCGCAGTATCGGAGGACCGGGGAAAAACTGAATATACTGATGAGCGGATTCAGGCAATTCGTGAGGCAAAAAACATGTGGGAGAGCGTGAAGGGAGAATCGCCGAATAATAGGATTTTAGCTCAGGCAATCGTTATCTACCATTTACAACCCGATCAAAAATTAACCTCCCAGGAAGCAAATTTGCGCGAATCAGTTTTAGAAATGGCAAATACACTTGGAATATTTTCTCATGATAAACACCAATCCTCCGATGAGGATTTAATGGAACGGAGCCTTGCAAGACTGGATGCATTTGAATCAATGGAAAACCTGTCGCAGACAGTCGATGGAGATCAACCTCTTGATAGTGAGGATGATGACACGACGTTGATGGATCAGCAGGGCGTTGAAATGGATCGAAGCCATCTTGCTGTAGAAAAACATCTACGATTTGAAGAGCTGGTTGAAAAAGGATTGGTAGGACTCAGTGAACGTCAACAGCGGTCAGTCCGTTTTATGCTGCTCGGAGAACGTAGAACGATAAAAGAACTGGCGAGACACTTGGGTGTACCGGAAAAGAGAGCGCAGAACATTTATGATAATGCGTGTACGGGAATGCGAACCAAGAATAGGATGGCAATGTTGAATCTCAAGAATTTTTTAGCGGACGAAGGATATTATTAGTATATAATGGGCACCCGTCGGGACGAAATTGGAACGCAAATTGCCCCAAAATTCCCCGCTTCAGATGACTATTATCAATCAGCCTTGATAGTGTCTCCCGCCGCGGCCATAATACTCTGCAACGCTTTCTTGTTGCGGCGGGGGTTTAGGCTCTACATAATGGTCTTCATTTTGATATACAGTAACGCTCTTATATCCATCAGGTTTTACAACCTCCGTACCAATAGGTGTAACGTTCACTGATTCCCCCTGCGTTGACATAGTCAGCATGAGAACGTTAATTCCTTTATGCGCGCCGCTATCCGTGCGCACCCTCGAGGGCTCAATCGATTTATCTGCTGGTGTCAAACGGGCTTCGCTCTCGAATACCGCAACAGTGTCGTGGAGGATTGCAACTTCCGCGCCGTTTATTAAAAACAAACAGTTCTCTCCATAAAATATGGAACCTCCGACTTGATGTTGGAGTTCTTCCGGAATCTCGCCGCTCCTCCCGTCATTTCGTTCACCCCTAACCTGCATAATACTCGCCTTCTTTCGTAGATAGCCCTGATTCTCCATCTAACTCACATACAAGTCAAATCCACACGTCAACATTATCCCCCGCTTCAGATGGCTAGAGTCCGACAAGGGAAAGAGAAAGAAAAATGTATTACTCTGTGCCGCCACTACTGCTCAAGTAGTCCCTTAACAACGTTATGAACTGTCTTCGTGAATACTCGTGAATGCTCAGGATGATCTTCGTCTTCGTGGATCTCGTCTTTTAGAAGACCAAGAAGTGCAGCTCCATCAATTGCTATTGCCGCTTTATACCCTATCGCCAAACTCTCTCCTGAAAGACGATTGGGCGCGAAACGACTAAGAGCCGCGCAAAGTATAAACGTTTTCACCATTAAATCGGGCACTTCCTTATAATCCAAAGGGTCGACTTCAGAGTCAAAGAAATTGCGTTCCAAAGGATTTATCGACGGAGCTAAATGAGATGGAATATTTTCGGCTGGCACACCTGCTGACCGCATCAATTGAACTACTGCCCCTCGCCATTCCTCTTCTTCAATCATTCCCGAATCAGGCGGTTCATAATAGAACAATCCTACTCCCAAGACGATTTTTTTATCTACTTCGGATGAATTATTTACTATCATCCTAAGTTGCTCGAGCCGCTGAATTTCCGCTCCAATTCGTGGTTTAAAGTAGCCATTCACCAAGTTGAGTAACGTTGACGTATCACTCACACAAGGGATATCACACCATCGCCCTTCTTCATCTAAAATCAAAGTGGCTGTTCTGTTCCCTAAGGACTCCCCAACGGTAGGTAACTTAATTTCAAATGAAGGGTCCCGTAACATTTCGGCATGCATATGCGTAATTTAATCTACGGCAAGAATGAGTATTGAATGGGATTATACAGTCAGGGGGAAAGTGTGTCAATATTATAGGATAAATTAATCACACTGGTCCGGACGAAATTGGAACGCAACTTGCCCCAAAAATCCCCGCTTCAGATGGCTAGAGTATAACAAGGAAAAGAGAAAGGAATACATTTATTAGTACACCTGGCAGAAGATGTTTAAGTTTAACCATATAACAGTTTGAAATCTATTATGACATTGTAACTCATCAAACTGTGTTATAGTATTTAACTATGACAGAATTGACGAGTGTTGTAGAGGTTCGAAAGTCAATTATGCTTTTCCAACAAGTACTAACGAGTATTGCCGAATCTTCTTCTAAAGAATATTCCCATGCTACGCAGAATGAGATGAAGCAAAGATTAGCGGCATTGATTTGGAAAGGCTTACCAAAACATGTGGTTGGTATTGATCTTGGTGACCAATTGAATGCTACACGACCAGAAGATCAAATGAAATACATTCCACTTAATCAAAGAGAAACCTGGGATTTACCACGAATTGATCAATATGCCGCCACACTTTCCGAATCTATTAAACAGGAATGGAAGCCCATTTTTCCGCCGCCCCAAGCACAAGCTTAATCGCTCTAAATAAGTTCGAAGTGTATAACTTAATACCTGGGATGAAATCGGAACGCAAATTGCCCCAAAAATCCCCCGCTTCAGAGGGCTAGAGTATAACAAGGAAAAGAGAAAGAAAAATGTATGAAAAGGATTTTATTGAAAATATTTCGAAATATTGGCTTCGTGCACCGCAACTCTTCTACCTCGGAGATAGAATTTATTTTTCTTATACCCCAACATCTCCCTCTGATTGTGCCTCTGGATGAATAAGGTTATAGACAGGCTCCACGTATTGTTTGTCACCCGGAACGTCATAATACAGATCAATAACGCGTCTTGCCATTTCATCCTGAAGAAGCTCACCCGTTCTCTCCGCTAAGGGAGAAAGCGACGGAATGTGTTGCTCTGTAAGACTGCTGACCATGACCATACTCATCACTAATTCAAAACACTGGGGGTGATGTGATAAATCTTCTTTTGTTGTGATCGTTTTGGGAATTTGATAACTCAAGAATTCTGCAAGCGAAGAATGGATAACAGTTTCGCCAGGTTTATTAAGTTCATGAGTTACCAGGGATTGCATCCTCGGGTCAGAAAGAATGATTAATACATTTCCTTTAAGCCATGATCGAAACTGATCAGGATCATTGCTCCTCTCAGGGAGCTTAAGAATATCAATCGCGGAGTTCAATGCTTCTTCTGGTCTTTTCATCATTTCTTCTATAATGTTACCAACCCCTTTCCAATATATATCTGATCTTTCGTCTTGTTGCATCTCAAATCCCGCCGCGGCACGGGTGCGAACGAGTTCCAAAATAATATTTCGTTCAACGGGATCTTGAATCTCTGATAGTTGAGAAGAAAGTTGCTCAATCGCATCCTCACTCATAAAGCAATTATATCATTTCGGACTAACGATACAGGCAAATTAAATTACTGTAGATACTTTGCAATATTAGCGTTATGTTCATCTATGGTTTTGGCATAGTGAACATCGCCTGACTGGTCGTGGATGTAGTACCAGTAGTCTGAATCCTTGGGATAGATCGCGGCATTGATGGACTCAAGACCGGGATTACAGATCGGCGCTGGGGGGAGGCCAGTATTGAGATAGGTGTTAAACGGTGAATTTATTTTTTTATCATCGTCGGTGAGCGACTTTTTCCACCATGTTTTATCAGCAGCCTGATATCCGAGTGCATATTGGAGTGTCGCGTCAACTTCCAAAGGCCAGTCCGCTTTCAGGCGTTTGAGAATGATGCCCGCGATCACCGGCCGGTCCTGTGCGGTTCTCCCCTCTCGCTCAACGATTGACGCCAGAACCATTATCTTATCTAATGTCAAACCGCTTTTCGTCGCGTCTGCCCGCATCTGCGGCGTTATTTTCTTATCGAAATTATCTAAGAAGATCTGCGCAATCGCCGCCGCTGTCGCATCTTTGGGGATGAGATACGTGTCAGGGAACATGTATCCCTCTTTTGAATACTTGAGGATCTCCTCTTCAGGAATATCGAGATCCTTGGCGAGCGTCGTTGCCATCTCCTCATCCCGCCATCCTTCAAGCGTCGTCACCCACTGGTCAAGCATTCCGTGCGTGAGTTCCACCGCCACATCTTTTGCATTCATAGAGGGCGAGAGACGGAATTCCCCGGCCTGCAGTTGACGTTCAATTCCCAATATTTTAACGAGAAGATAAAATCCGGTCGGACTCCGTATGATATTTTGTGCTGCCAGGTTTGAGGCGATAATTTTCACTCCGTCACCGCTATGGACTGTAAAAACAACGGGTATTGTATTGGCAGGATCAACCGGGGAGATACTGTTATTCCACCAAATCCAGCCCAACCACGCACAAAGGACGAGTCCAAAGAATATAATGACCAGTCGCGATAAAAATGAATAGGATTTATTTGATTTCATTGATTGTTGCCCTTCTATATCTCCCCGACTGCAGATCAAATATATACATCCGCCCGCACGCGCACGTCACCTGAGCGGATGATCCGCTTGCATTCGGCTTCGGTAACGGTTTCCCGCATCCGACACATTTCCCCTGTGATAGGAGCCATGCCTGCATCGGTGCGATTACATTTTTAAACATAGTCTCTCTTTTCTACTGAAGCTTCACAACCTGGCATATTCCTTCACTACCTGGCATAGCCTTTCACTACCTCGCATACTATTTTATCGTATAAATCTGTACGTTCTTCAGTGTCTCGACTGCTTCTTTGAGCCTCCACTTATCAGAACTATAGAGCGTACATAGTATATCATTTTTGTCCACTCGCTCATCAAGTTTCGTGTTGAGATACATACCCGCCGTCTTATCCTGCGGCGACCCCAATATCCGGCAGATTACCGTAATCTCCTGGTTGTTAATACCGTGCACGCGCCCGCGACCCACAGCCCGGACTTCATGCTTGTTTGTGGCCCAGATGAGGCTGTCACTTGCGATATCAGGATTGCCGCCCTGATTTGCGACGATCTCTTTCATCTTAACAAGCGCCTTGCCGGATAGGAGCATTTCGCGGGCCACAGTCTCCCCGCTTAATTTCTTTTTATCAGGAGATCCCGCAAAGCAGATATCCAAGAGTTTTGACGCGAGCCGCAGGGCCTTCGCTTCAAGCGCGAGCGGCCTGTCTTTGTGCTGTTCCAGTACCTGTAAGACATCGCGGGTCTCCAGTACTGGACCGATTCCCCGGCCCGCATTCTCACGGATTTCATTTATGTCTACCGTTACATGTACGCCGAACCGCTTCGCGAGATATGTAAATTTTTTAGAAATGAGTTCCGCATCCCGTAAGTGCTGTATTTTCATGGTAGGACCAACCGGGATATCCAAAACAAGATGTGTCGCTCCCGATGCAATTTTTTTC
>Ga0182021_10001025_pt1 | contig 31861 bp, 27 predicted proteins | sample 612E3MmetaG_FD_120493 | JGI IMG/M metagenome (GOLD analysis project Ga0182021, IMG submission 120493) | Permafrost microbial communities from Stordalen Mire, Sweden - 612E3M metaG (Illumina Assembly) | ecosystem: Environmental > Terrestrial > Soil > Wetlands > Permafrost | place: Sweden... | reverse complement strand
CCAGAAGGCGACATCGGCCGCCGGAATCGGCCACGTCAGTACCCACACCATGAGGCACACATACCGCTCGTGGCTGGACGCTGTGGGGACGTCAATCGCCGTCCAGCAAAAGCTTATGCGGCACGCGGACATCCGCACCACGATGAACGTTTACGGCGACATCGTGACGGATGAGATGGAGCAAGCTCACTCGAAGGTCGTTCGCATGGCGCTCGCTCCAGTGAACTGATTTCCGAGTGATTTCGTGGTCTGCAAGTTGTTGAAAACTGGCGGAAGCGTGTGCGAGTCGAACGCACCGGCGACATCGAAGATGCCGCCCGCCGGTTTTGAAGACCGGGAGGATCACCGGACCCCATGCGCTTCCAATGGAACACAGCTTAATTGAAGACTTACTTGGGCTGCGCCACCACACGGAGATACGGTTTCAGGGTCTTCCAGCCGTTGGGAAATTTCTGCTTTGCCTGCTCATCGGAGACCGAAGGGGGAATGATGACGTCACCGCCCGGCTTCCAGTTCACGGGCGTGGCAACATTGTGCTTGGCCGTAAGCTGAATGGAATCGAGAACGCGCAGCACTTCATCGAAATTGCGGCCGCTGCTCATGGGGTAGATGAGCATCAGCTTGATCTTCTTGTCCGGACCAACCACGAACACGGTGCGGACCGTGGCATTGTCGGCCGCGGTACGGCCTTCGCAGCTGTCGCCGGCTTCGGCAGGGAGCATGTCGTAGAGCTTCGCCACTTTCAGTTCCGGATCGCCGATCATCGGAAAGTTCACCTTGTGGCCCTGGGTTTCTTCGATGTCCGCGGCCCACTTGCCGTGGTTCGTTACCGGGTCCACACTCAAGCCGATGATCTTCGTGTTGCGCTTGGTGAACTCAGGCTGCAGACCGGCCATGTAGCCGAGTTCCGTGGTGCATACGGGAGTGAAATCTTTCGGGTGTGAAAACAGGATTGCCCAGCCATCGCCAATCCACTCGTGAAAGTTGATCTTGCCTTGCGTGGTTTCGGCGGTGAAGTTGGGAGCTTCGGAATTGATGCGCAACGACATGGTGGTTCCTCCCGGAGCAGATTGAAATGGATGACTGGCCGCGCTTGAAACCCTACTAACTTAGTAGGGAATAGGATATCCAGCGGCCACCGCCCCGTCAACAGCGACCGGACCGCCTTCGACCAGCAGATATCTTATCGCACTGGCCCGCGATCGTGCCCGGCCCGGTAGAATTTCATGCATGGCCACCTCGGCAAGAAAGATGGCAATGGTGCAGGTGGATGTCTTCACCAACCGCGCACTCACCGGCAATGCGCTGGCGGTTTTTCCTGACGGCCGCGGCCTGAGCACCGAGCAGATGCAGGCACTGGCGCGTGAAACGAATTTGTCTGAAACCACTTTCATCCTCCCTGGTGACACAGTTGCGGAGAAAGAGCGAGGCGTGCGGGTCCGTATTTTTACCGCTCAGGAGGAATTGCCGTTTGCGGGGCATCCCACGCTGGGTACGGCGTTTGTGCTGCGCGGCCAAAGCGAGGCGCCGGAGGTGCAGCTCGCGCTGAACGTCGGGACGGTGCCGGTTCGCTTTGAACAACCACTGGGCCAGCCTGTTTTTGGCGAAATGACGCAGAAGGATCCCGAGTTTGGAGCGACCCATGACGCACAATCGGTCGCTGCCTTCACCAATCTGAGCCCGGCCGATTTCGACGGCAGCGTTCCCATCCAGACAGTTTCCACCGGCATGCCGTTCACCATCACGGCGATCAGTTCCCTGCAAAAGCTTCAGAGCCTCCGGCTCGATCTGAATCGGGCCAACGAATATCTTGCCAAGAGCGGCGGGAAGTTTCTGTACTTTGTGTGCCGCGAAACCGTTGATCCGGATGCGCGTCTTCATGCCCGCATGCTGTTCTACAACGGCGAAGATCCGGCTACGGGTTCCGCGGCGGGATGCTGCGCGGCCTGGATGGTGGCGCACGGAGTTGCCGCCGGCGATGAGCGCGTGCTGATCGAACAGGGAATCGAAATGCAGCGTCCGAGCCGCATTTTTGTCCGCGCAGAAAATAAGGATAACCATGTGGTCAATGTGCGTGTCGGTGGAAATTGTGTGGAAGTTTTGCGGGGAGAAGTCACACTCCCGATGTGAAGAGTGAAAACGCCGCAGTGGGCGCGGCCCTCAGCACATAGCACGATCGTTCCCTCCACTCGCGTGCCATTGGCGAGCGCGGCACTTTGCCCGCGCCACAATTCCCTTTACCATGCAGTTCGCTCCCGGTTCTCCGAGAAAAGAAATTCAGACAACAGTCTCCCGGTTGGTCCATGAAGCCCAAGAAAACGATTCTCTGCGTTGATGACAACGAGCAATCCCTCTCGATTCGCAAAATTCTGCTCGAAACCCGGGGCTACCGGGTCGTCGCATGCACCAGCGGCGAGCAGGCGCTGGAACGGTTCCGGCTCGGTGGCATTGACCTGGTGCTCACCGACCTGGTCATGCCCGGCGTGGACGGCTCGCGGTTAATCGAAGAAGTGAAAAACCTGTCGCCCCAGACTCCCGCGATGCTGATCTCTGGCCGCGTGAAAATCTACGAGCGTGACACCATGGCCGATGTCTTCCTTCCGAAAGGCATGTACGAGCCGATGGAATTGCTGGAGCGGGTCCGCTTGCTGCTGGTCCGCAAGCGCGGTCCCAAGCGGCCGTTCGAACCGCGGTCGCAGATCATGGCGCGCGCCACGGTGGCGTGAGCGCGGGCGATCCCGCGGCGGTTCGTGTTATCGTTTCAGATGGATGGACGCATTCATCGAAGCGCATGATCTGCGCAAAACTTACCGGGTGGGGAAGGTTGAGGTGCCCGCCCTGCGCGGGATTTCCTTCAGCGTGCCCCGGGGCAAGTTTGTCTCGGTCGTAGGGCCGTCGGGCAGCGGCAAGTCCACCCTTTTCTATCTTCTCGGCGGCTTGACGCGAGCCGATTCCGGCAGTGTCACCATTGATGGCGTGGACTTCGCCAAACTTTCCGATGGGGAGCGCACCAGGTTGCGCAAGAGCAAGATCGGATTTGTGTTTCAGAAATTCAATCTGCTGCCCACGCTGAGTGCGCGTTCAAACATCGAAATTGCTGCCGATATTGCCGGCCTGTCCAAGCCGGATCCGGCGTTCTTGCAGAAGATCACGGGAATGCTCGGCATTGACCGGCGGCTGGATCATCGCCCTTCGGAACTGTCCGGCGGCGAGCAACAGCGAGTGGCATTGGCGCGTGCTCTCATCAACCGGCCGGCGATCGTGCTGGCCGACGAGCCCACCGGCAACCTGGATTCGAAAAACTCGGAAATCGTACTCAACATGCTGCGCCAGTCCAACCAGGAACTGGGGCAGACCGTGTTGATGATCACGCACAATCCGGAAGCCGCTGAGTACGGCGACAGCATCGTTCACATGCGCGACGGACAGATCGTGCGCCCGGACGAGGATCCGCAATGGGCACCGCATCACCCGGCCGGGCGCGTGCAGTCCTGACCTGCCCCGTCGACCGGCACCGCCAGGAATTCAGTTCCGAATCGATGGCGAATCCAACTGCCACTGGTTGTTAGTCCTTCCACGTCGTATCCTCAACAGGTGCGCGGCTCCGCCAAATCGCAACGGTCCCCAGGCGCGGGCCTGCTGCTGGGCCTGGTTTTCACCCTGGCGGCGGTGGTTGCCTACTCTTCCTACATCATTGTGCAGATCAAGGGCCTGCGGCAGCTGCAGACCGATCTGGCAGACCGCAGCCGGAAAGATTCCCTCCAGCTACTGCGAGTGCAGGACGACTTGAACTCGCTCGGACTGGCAATGCGCGACATGCTCGACGCCGACGAGCCCTATCCGCTGAGCGCGTGGGCGACCCAGTTTCAACGGATCCGGACCGATCTGGACGATGCTCTGCGTCGTGAGGAGCAGGTTGCGCCCGTCCAACGCACGCCGGAGCAGCGCGCGTATCTGCGAGCGGCGCTTGCCCAATTCTGGGATGCCGCCGACCGGACGTTCGCGCTGGCGGTGAGCGGCAAGGAGCAGCAAGCGCGCTCGGAAATCCGAATCTCGCTGCAGGCGCGCCAGGCGGCACTGAGTACGGCGGTGGCGAGGTTGCTGGTCCAGAATAACGAAAACGAAGAGCTCGCCGCCTCTCGCATCGGACAAATCTATGACCGGGTCCAGCGCCAGGTGTATGTCTTTCTCGCGGCCACTTTGACCGCGATCCTGCTCACCAGTTTTTACGTGATCCAGGCGAACCGGCAATTATTTGCGCGGCTTGCCACACTCTCTGCGCAACGGAGCGACCTGGCCCAGAAGCTGATTGCAACCCAGGAGTCCACCTTGCGCCATATTTCGCGCGAGTTGCATGACGAGTTCGGGCAGGTGCTGACTGCGGTCGGTTCGATGCTGGGGCGGGCGGAAAAACATACTCCCGAAGGCTCGCCCCTGCGCGATGAACTTCGGGAAGTCCGCGAGATTGCGCAAAACACGCTGAATACGGTCCGCAGCTTGTCCCAGGCCTTGCATCCCGTAATGCTCGACGAGTCGGGGCTGGAGAGTACTCTGGACTGGTACCTTCCCACCGTTGAAAGGCAGACCGGTGTTGCCATATCTTACGAAAAATCGGGAGAGTCTTTTCCGGTGAGGGGGACAGCGGCCGTTCATATCTACCGCATCGTGCAGGAAGCGCTGAATAATGTAGCCCGCCACTCCGCCGCCAAGCAGGCATGGGTGCGGCTGCGTTTTGCTTCCGACGCGCTGGGACTTGAAATCGGGGACAATGGCGTAGGTTTCGTGGCGCGCAATCGAGGCCAGGGGATCGGCCTGGTGGCGATGCGCGAGCGGGCCGAACTTCTGAATGGCGGGATCGAATTCCTGCAACCGTCGAACGGCGGTACGCTGGTGCGGTTGCGCGTTCCGAGAGAGGCGATCGAGTCCAATGCCTAGTAAGATCTCCGTGCTGCTGGTGGACGATCACAGCCTGGTGCGGCGCGGGTTCCGGCGCATTCTGGAAGATGAGCCCGACATCGTGGTCGTCGGCGAAGCGGGAGATGGGACGGACGCTGTGCGGCTTGCGCACCAACTGAAGCCGCAGGTGATCGTGATGGACTGCGCATTGCCGGAGATGAGCGGACTGGTCGCCACCCGCCGAATTCTGGAAACGCTTCCTGAGACCGCCGTGCTGATGCTGAGCATGCATTCCGAAGAGACCTGGGTCCGGCAGGCGCTGGACGCTGGAGCTCGCGGTTACATTCTGAAAAGCGCGATGGAGCTCGAACTCCCCGTTGCGGTGCGGAAAGTCGCCGCGGGAGAGCTCGTTCTCGATCCGGCGGTTTCGCGACCGGTCGCCCTAAAGGGTGAGCGCAAAGCTGCGCTTACTCCACGCGAACTCGAGATCCTGCAGTTGATCGTGGCAGGGAAGTCGAACAAGGAAATCGCCGATCAGCTGCAACTTAGCGCAAACACTGTGGCGGTGCATAGGGCCAACATCATGGATGCGCTGGGCATTCACAAGACCGCGGAACTGGTCGTCTATGCCATCCGAAACGGGCTGGTAAACATTCCGTGAACCGCAGGTCTTTTCTCTTGGGGATGGCGGGGGTGGCGGGTTCCGCGGGCTTGCTCGCGGAATCGTTGTGGGCTGCCGATCCGCAACAACTCCCCTTCCGCCTGACCGACGTGACCAGTTCCGCGGGGATTCGCTTTCGTCACAGCAGCGGTGCCTTCGGCGGCAAGTTTCTCCCTGAGACACTCGGCTCCGGCTGCGCCTTTCTCGATTACGACGGCGATGGCTGGCAGGACATCCTGTTGATCAATGGCATGGATTGGCCGGGACATCACAGCCAGAAGCGCACGCTCGCGCTCTATCGCAACAACCGCGATGGGACTTTCACCGATGTGACGCACAGTGCCGGGCTCGACGGCGCCGAGATCTACGGCATGGGTGTTGCGGTCGGCGACTATAACAACGATGGATTTCCCGACATCCTGGTCACCTGCGTAGGCCAGAACCGCCTCTTCAGGAATACTGGGAAGGGCACGTTCGTGGACGTCACTCGCAGCAGCGGGCTGGGTGGGCGGACGGGGTTCAGCACCTCGGCGATCTGGTTTGACTACGATCGCGATGGGCGTTTGGATCTCTTCGTCTGTAACTACGTGAAGTGGTCGCCCGAACACGATGTATTTTGCAGCCTCGACGGAAAACAGAAATCCTATTGCACGCCGGAAGCGTACCGCGGCGAGACGTGCTGGCTCTTCCACAATCGTGGTGACGGAACTTTTGAGGACGTGACCGCCACCAGCGGTATTTTCGACAGCAGTTCGAAATCGCTGGGTGTGGCCTTGCTCGACTACGATCAGGATGGATGGCCGGACCTGATCGTTGCCAACGATACCCAGCCCAACAAACTCTATCGCAACAACCGCAATGGAACTTTCAAAGAGGTGGGCGTCGAGGCCGGTATCGCCTTCAGCACCGATGGCAAGGCACGGGCCGGCATGGGGGTGGACGTAGCGGATTTTTCGAATTCAGGCTCTGCCGGGATCGCCATCACGAATTTCGATAACGAAATGCTCGGGCTGTTTCGCGCGTCGGGCAAGGGAGCGTATGAAGACGTTGCGATCCAGGCCGGCGTCGGAGCGCCCACCAAGCCGATGCTGGGATTCGGCTGTCTGTTTGCGGACTTCGATCTCGACGGAGCGCTCGACCTGGCTCTCGCCAATGGACATATTGATGACACGGTACGAAATATTCGCGGCAATGTCGGGTACGCTCAACCGCCTCAGATGTTCCTCAACCTGGGCAAGGGAACATTCCACGATATGACGCTCGACATGGGCCCGGACTTCAGCAAACCCAAAGTTGGGCGGGGCCTGGCGTACGGTGACTTCGATCGCGACGGCGACCTTGACCTGCTGCTGACCACCAACAACGGCCCGGCGTATCTTTTCCGGAACGATCAGCGAAGCGGAAACCGAAGCATCCGCCTTCGGTTGGTGGGCACCAAGTCCAACCGGGATGCGATCGGAGCCACGGTACGCATCGAGTCGGGCGGAGTGTCCCAGACCCGCATGGTGAAGAGTGGGTCCAGTTATCTCTCGCAGTCCGAGCTGCCGCTCACTTTCGGGCTTGGCAACAGAGACTTGGCGGACCGGGTTGTGATCCAGTGGCCGAGCGGACGAACCGAGGAGTTTCGGGAGCTAAAGGCCGGCCGGGCTTATCAATGCGTAGAATCCAAAGGAATAACCCCGCAATCCGGATTCTAGTATTTTTCTAGTATTGTGCTCGAATTCTCCTGCCGCTAAAGTTACTTTCGTCAACCAGTTCTCATCGCACCCACATGCGGTGAGACACCTCTCCGGCACACCGCATGTTGCCGGAACAGAGTATGCCCCGGTCAACCGCAACGGTTGGCTGGGGTTCTTTTATGTGGGTGTAGTGGGGATTGGAACTCGCCGGGTAACGGGGTTATTCAAAATATGAAGATCCACACTGCAATGGCTGCAGCTGTCGTTCTGCTGGTCGCGGTCGCACTCTGGGCAGCCGACAGCAAGCCCTCAAGTTTGACCGTGGAGGGCTTTGTCCTTGACTCCGCCTGCGCTTTCACCAAGAACCTGAAGAAGCCGATCAGCGCCGATTGTGCGACGGCTTGTGCGAAAGCCGGGTCTCCGCTCGTGATCCTCACCGACGACGGAACAATCTACTGGCCAATTGCGAAGGCGACCCCCTTCAGTGGACAGAACGCGCGCCTTCTGCCTTTCGCAGGTCAGCGCGTGGTGGCGAAAGGCGAGGTCTTCGAACGCGGTGGCTCTCGAGCGCTGGCGATTGAGACCATTGAAGCCTCCACTAAGAATTCCGCGGTTCCGAAGTAGCTGGACGCAAGTTTCCCGGGAATAAGTTCAGATCAACATCGCCAGAGGAGAGTACCCGTGCATCTGTGGAAGAAGTTTCGCCCGACACTCACGCATCTCAGTTTTATTTGCCTGCTTGCCGGCGCCGTCTGGGCGCAAGAGCTGGGCACAGCGGTACTGAACGGCGACATCACCGACCCAAGCGGAGCGGTCGTCAAGAACGCTGAAGTCACCGTTGAGAACAAGGCGACGGGCTTGCAGCGGACCGCTCCCAGCAGTAACGCGGGCCTTTTCGTCTTCAACAGTCTGGTGCCGGGCGATTACGAAGTGCGCGTTAAAGCAACTGGTTTTGCGGATGCAACGACGCAAGCGCATCTGGAAGTCGGCCAACAGGCGGATTTGAAAATCCACCTGCGGGTGGAGCAGCAGAAAACGATCCTTGAGATCGTCGACACCGCCAGCGGTATTAACACCGTTTCCTCGGTTGTTGACGGTGTCGTGAACTCCCGCCAGATTGAGAATCTCCCCCTCAACGGTCGCAATTTTCTCGAACTGGCCCTGTTGATGCCGGGAAACAGCAATGCCCCGAATTTCGATCCGACAAAAGGCAGAACGGTCGTGATCTCATCCGCCGGCCAGCTCGGCCGCGGCTCCAGCGTGACCATCGACGGCTCTGACAACAACGACGACGCCGTCGGCGGGATGCTGCTCAACGTTTCCGAGGACGCGGTCGAAGAATTCCAGGTCGCCACCAACCGTTTTTCCGCCGAACTCGGACGCACTAGTTCCGGCGTCGTCAACGTCGTCACCAAGTCCGGAACCAACAGTCTCCATGGCTCCGCCAGTTTCTACGAGCGCGACCACAGCCTTCAGGCGCAACCTTCCACCTTCAACTCGATCACCGATTCCACTCCGACGCCGCCCTTCCGCCGCCAGCAATACGCCGGCACCGTCGGCGGCCCGATCAAGAAAGATAAAGCCTGGTGGTTCGGAAGTTTCGAGTATCGCGACATGCTGGACGGCATTCTCGCCACCACCCGCAACGTCGAACAGCAGACCCTCTCGCAGAGTTTCGCCCGCGCTCCTCTCACCGACACTCTCGGCACCCTGCGCGCCGACTGGCAACTCCATCCCAAGGACTTTCTCACCTTCCGCTATGGCATCGAGCGTCTCGACGCCGTCGGAGCCAGTGCCAACACCCCGCTCATCTCCGCTTCCCAACGGCAGGACCTCCGGAATCACCATCAGGATTTCCTCACCTCCTGGACGCGCGTCATCAGCCCGACCCTGATTAACAAGGCCAGTTTCAGCGTGAACAGGTTCTACAACGCCACCGATCCCGTCACCGCTGGTCCCGAAATCGACTTTCCCAGCCTTACCGACGGCGCTTCCTACCGCGTCCCCCAAGCCACCTGGCAAACTCGCCTGCAGTTTGATGACGGCGTGGATTGGGTCAAGGGCAAACACAACATCCGGTTTGGCGGCCAGTTTCAGCGCATGCTCGACAAGTTCTACCTCGGTGTTTTTCAGAACGGCCGGATCGTGGCGGTGCAGGATTTCGCCGACTTCGACCACAATAACGATGGTGTCGTGAATGACCAGGATCTGCTCTTCGCTGTGACCATTCGCAGTGGCACGCCCGACAAGGCGCTCGTACTCCCCAACACCGACAACAACTTCATTGCCGGATACATTCAGGACGACTGGCACGTCCACCGCCAGCTCACGCTCAATCTTGGCGTGCGCTACGAAATCGATACCGACGTCAACAACGTCGGCCACTACAACCAGATCAATCCGATTCTTGCCGGATTCTTCCAGGGATCTCGCCACAAAGACACCAACAATTTCGGCCCTCGCGTTGGCTTCAACTGGGCGAACAAGAGCGGCGTATTCAGTGTGCACGGCGGCTATGGCATCTACTACGACCGGATCACGCTGGAAATTTCGTCGCTGGAGCGCGGCCTCGATGGGCGTTCGTTGCCGATCGTGGTGCGTGCGGGCAATGCAGTAAGGGACCCCGATGGGAACCCTGTTTATCTCGACTCGGAGGGGCACTTCATCACAAACTGCCAGCCGACTTGCGCGCCCACTCTAAGCGATCCCTTTACCGGTTTCGTATTCGCCGGCGCCGGCGCCGCCGAAGGCATCGACATCATCTCCAACAAGATTCAGAACCCCATGGTCCAGCAGTTCAACCTCGGCGTGCAGTGGGAGTTCGCCCGCAACTGGGTTGTGAAGGCCGACGGTATTCATAACTTCGGCGCGCATTTCATCATGGGTGTGCCCGCTGGCGTTGTGGACAACCCTGACGTGGGCGGCCCGGAAGGCGTCACCGAACTGCGGTCCGCGGTGAACACGCACTACGATGCCCTCTGGCTCACGGTAGACAAACGCTTTGCCAACCGCTACCAGTTCCACAGCGCCTACACGCTTTCGAAGGCGCTCAACTATGCGAACGACGACCAGATTCCGTTCGCTTACCCGCCCCTTGATCCCAACAATCTGCACCGGGAATATGGGCCAACGCCGAACGACCAGCGGCACCGGCTTGTTCTCCAGGGCACCGTGGACCTGCCTTTGGGGCTGCGCGCATCGTCGATCTTCACTTGGGCTTCCGGCGTGCCGATGGATATCGTGCTGGGTGACGGCAGCGGCGCGCGGGTTCCGGAACTGGGGCGCAACGCGGGCGGACGCCAGTTTCACACTGGCGCGGAGCTGAATGCGTTTCTCACCCAATTGAATGATGGCGGCGCCAGCTATCCCCTGGTGGACAGCAACGCGCGCTTCAACGACACGTTCAACTCGCTCGACCTGCGCCTGGCGAAGGATTTCCGCATCCACGAGGGCATGTCATTACAGGTGTTAGCCGAAGTCTTCAACCTGGCGAACAAGAACAATATTCTCGGCTTCAACACAACTAACTACTCGGGCTTCTTCAACGCACTGGTGCCCGACCAGGAAGATCCGACACACTCTTCGGCCTTCGGTAAGCCGGTCAGCACCGCGGGCGGCGTGTTCGGATCGGGCGGGCCTCGGGCTTTCCAACTCGGGGCGAAGTTCACGTTTTAGCGGGGACTCGCCCGGCCTCCACTGGAGTGAGGAAGGCCGGAACCACTCCGGCGATTAGTCGGGAGTGGCACGATCGTTGCGCCACTGCCGAGCTGGGACGTGTCAGTTCTTCTTGCTGGTGGCGGGACCCTTGTCCACCGCGGCCGTGAGTTCTGCGCGAAACTTTGCGGCCTGTTCCGGCTGCCGCAAAGCATCGTATTCTTCCGCAAGATCGGTGCGGGCATTCTGAAGCCAGTTTGCGGGAGGGCTGGCCTGCTTCGTCAGGATCTCGTATCCGGCGCGGCTCTCTGCTTCGGCGTCCGCGTAGCGTTCCTGACGGAGCAGTGCGCGCCCCAACCGGATTCGCGCGATTCCGACCAGCTGATGGTCGGGCGCCAGTGTCTGGGAGTAGATCTGGAGCGCTTCCCTGAAAAGACGCTCGGCTTCGCCATACTGTTTGCGCTCTGCATGGACCCCCGCCAGATTGGAGAGCGCGATGCCGATGTAGTAGTGCTTCCCGGCATACACCTGGCGATAGATGTCGGCCATGCGCCGGAAGTCGGCCTCCGCCTCGTCAAATTTTTTCTGCTGCACCGCGATCCTGCCCAAGTCGCCCAGCGCGATGGCGACGCGGGGATGGACCTTCCCGTATACGCCTTCTTGGATTCCCAACGCCTCCTTCAAAATGCCGGCGGCCTCGTCGAGATTGCCCTCACTGACCAGGGTCCGCCCGAGAGTGGCCAAAGCGTCGGCGGTTTCGGGATGGTCTTTGCCGTAGAAGGACTGCATGATGTCCAACGCCTGCCGGTCGTAGCGCTCGGCGTCGGCAAAGTGCCCGGCCTCGTACTGGATAGCGCCCAGATTGATCAAATCGTCAGCGATGTGCGGATGTCGCTCGCCGTAGAGCTGGCGGTCCATGGCCAGGACGCGCTGGTTCAGCGACTCCGAGATGTCGTAGTGGCCAGCATAGAACTGGCTGTTGGCAAGCTCGGTCAGGGTGGCGGACAGGTCCGCCGTGGAAGCGCCGGACGCGGCCTGGAGGCGCACAGCTTCATCGAGCACCTGGATGGCGTGTTCATAGTCGCCGCGATCTTCCAGCATTTTCCCCAGCGTGAAGGTCGCCGTGCCGATCGCCGGATGGCTCGGAGGCAGGTGGCGCTTGCTCATATCCAGACCCTGGCGGGCGAGCCGCTCCGCTTCATCGAACTGGGCTTGCGCCGCGCGGAGCTGGGCAAGTGCCACCAGGCTCTCCGCTACTTCCGGGCTGTCCGGGCCAAACAGCGAGCGGCGCCGTTCCAGGGACAAACTCAGAAGTTTATCCGCGGAATCGAATTTGCCCAGGTTCTGGTAAACGCCCCCTAGCGTCTGGTAGAGCTCCGCTTGTGCCTTGGGGTCCGCACTGAGGGCATTTGCTTCCTGGACTCCGCGATCGACGAGCGTAATCACCTTCAAGTCGTCCGACGGTCCAACCGCTTCATCGCCTCCCTGAAACAGGTTCATGGTGAACCGCTGGATGCGCTGCACTCGTGCCGCCTCGGCCAGAGCCCCATCGCGTGCCTTTGCCAATCGAACAGTAAAAAAGATCACCAGGCCCACCACGACGGCGAGCGCGAGGGCTGCGGCGGTGACCTCGCGCCGATTCCTCAGGACGAACTTACCCAGCCGATAACCGAGAGTGTCGGCGCGGGCATCGAGCGGCTCGCCTCGCAGGTAATGGTCGATGTCGCGGGCCAGCGCTTCCACCGAGCGGTACCTGCGCTCGGGATCTTTGTGCATGGCGGTGAGGCACAGCACGTCCAGATCAGCCCAGGAATTTGCGCTCAGCGGTGGGGCCGGTGAGTGCGACTGGTTGGCAACCCGTTTGGCGACAGTCGAGGGCCTGGCCGGATCGTGCTCGACGAGAATGGTCTCGGCTTCCGTGGGCGCCAGGTTCGACAAGTCGAAGGGCAACTGGCCGGCCAGCAGTTCATACAGAATCACCCCCAGCGAATACACGTCGGTTTGGATTCCCAGCCGTTGGCCGCGAATCTGTTCGGGCGACGCGTAAGCCGGGGTCATTAATCGCAGGCCAGTCATCGTCTGCTGGGCCGGGAGGTCGAGACTCTCCACCTGTTTGGCAATGCCGAAATCAAGCAGGCGGATGGTCCCATCGCCTTTTACCAGGATGTTGGAAGGCTTCAAATCGCGATGAATCACGGCGTGGCTGTGCGCGTCCTGCGCGGCCTCGCACACTTGCCGGAACAGTTGCAGGCGGCGCTCGATGGAGCACCGGTGCTGAGCGCAGTAATCGGTGAGCGGCAGGCCTTCCACGTACTCCATGACGAAGAACGGGGTGCCATCGGGAAGGGTATCCGCGTCATAGATCCGGGCAATCGAAGGGTGATTGAGTTGCGCCAGCGTGCGCTGTTCCGCGGCGAAGCGCTCGCGGCGAGCGGGAGAAAGCCACGCATCGCGCAGTAGTTTGATGGCGACCAGGCTGCCGAGGTCAGAGCGCTCGGCCAGATAGACCACTCCCATCCCGCCTTCTCCCAGCACCTTGCGGACGCGGTACACCCCCAGTTCCGGGAAGGGAAGAGCGGAGGGCACGCTTTCATCGAACACATCCCGCGCGACCTGTGCCAGACTGCGGTCCAGAGGCGATGCGGACCGGGAGTCCTCCTGCAACAAGGCGAGCACGTCGGCCACCAGGCCGTCGTCTCCGCCGCAAGCCGACTTCAGAAAGGCGCGCTGTTCTGCCGCCGGAAGGTCGGCCCCTTCGTGGAACAGGGCTTGGATGCGGTCCCACCGGCTACTGTCCATCTGCGCTCCCGAATCGGACAATCGAAAAAGTGAGCCCGTCAGTGTGCCTGGCGGAGTTCATGGGCCAGCCATGCCTTGGCGGCGCGCCAGTCACGGAGAATCGTGGCCTCGGAGACGTCGAGCAGCGCGGCGGTTTCAGTGGCGTCCAGGCCTCCGAAGAAGCGGCTTTCCACCATCAGGGCCTGACGCGGTTCGAGCCGGGCAAGGTCGTCGAGCGCCCGGTCCAGTGCCAGCATATCTCTGCCACTCCAGGCCGGCCCGTCGTTGGAATCATCCAGGGTGACCACGGTGGCATCGGGTCCGCCTCTTTTACCGGCGTGCCGCCGCCGCGCAGCCTCGACCAGCACCTGGCGCATGGCGCGGGCCGCAATTCGCTTGAAGTGCAGGCGCGAGGTCGATGCAAAAGGCGGCGAATTTGCCAGCTTCAGCCAGGCCTCGTTGACCAGGGCGGTTGGACTGAGGGTGGCACTCTGATCGCCCCGTTTTACGCTCGCGGCCAGCCGGCGCAACTCTTCGTAGGTCACGCTGAACAGGTCGTCCAGGGCATGTCTTTCCTCCGCCATATACCTCCTCCCGAACCAAAGCGCCGGACCGCATGACCGATTGAAAACGTCATGACGGTTTTTCCCGCCAGATTACGCAATGCGAAGTGAATGCAGTGGAACCAGAGCTTAAGGGGGAGGATTGCGGGGAAATAGGCCGTCCCCACGGGGCCGAATATTAGCACTCTGGGACGGGGGCGGACAACTGCATTTCTGCTCAACTCAACTTGCAAAGGGGAAGGTGTCCAATGGCGAAGCGCGGCAAGGTCTTGCGGGATCCGTACTCTGGACCAGGCCTGTTGATGGTGGAAGGCCAGCAGTATCAGTTTTCGCTCGATGGAGTCTGGAAGTCAGAGGTACCTCCCAAGCCGGGGCAGATCGTGGAGGTCGAGTTGGACACCGAGGGCAAGGTTAAGGCCGTCAGTGTGGTGCCCGACTCTCAATTGGCCAAGGAACAGGCAGAGGCGGCCATGGCGGTGGCGCGTGAAAAAGGCGCGATCCTTGCCTCGGGGCTCGTTGCCCGGTTCGGGGCGCGTACGCTGATCGCGGCGGGACTCCTTGTCGTCGGATGGTTTTTCCTGTCTGCTGTCTCTGTCCAGATCCCCTTTCTGGGCAAGTTGGAATTCAGCTTCTGGCAGGTCTTGGGCTTCCTGAACTCGACCAACGTGCTCGAGGCCATGGATCGCCGCGGCAGCCCAAGCCCGGGTCTGTATGGCTTTTTGGCCTGCATTGCGATTGCTGGCCCCTTCGTTCACCACTTCTGGAAGGACAAGCGTGCGCTCTTGGGCGGATTGCTGCCCTTGTTGTTCATGCTGGTCGTAGGACTTCTGCTTCGCAGCAGCATTCAAAGTGCCTTCGGCGGTGGTGCGGCCGGCCAGTTGGCAGAGATGAATAACCAGCTTCGGGACGAAGCCTTGAAGGCAGTTTCGCTCGGCTTCGGGACCTATCTTTCGACCCTGGCCAGTCTTTACTTCGCTGCAAGCGGGGCCAAGCAGTTTCTGGTGTCTAAGGGAAGCGAAATGCAGGGCTATGACAAGCCGCAGAAGTTGGCGGCGTAGCGTTCAGGATTCGATGACGCGTAGACCGGAGGGCCGTCTAGACCTTCTCCAGCTTTTCGTACACCACCATGTCGTGATCGCGGCGCAGGTCGCGGGGGTGATATTGCGGGATAGGGAACTCGATCTGCTTGAATTCCACCGGCGCCGTCTTCTTGTCAACCAGACCGAGCGCAACGGCTACCCCATAGATGATGGCTTCCGGTCGCGGCGGGCAGCCGGGGATGTAGTAATTCACGGGGAGGATCTTTTCGACCGGCCCGAGCACGGAGTAGCTGTCGAACCAGATACCGCCCCCGCAAGCGCAGGAGCCGATCGCAAAAACCAGTTTCGGCGCCGGCATGGCCTCGTAGGCGCGCTTCAGCGCCAGCGCGGTGGAACGCATCGCCGGGCCCTGGCACAGCATGACGTCGGCGTGGCGGGGTGAGCCCACCAGTTTGATGCCAAAGCGCTCGACGTCGTAATAAGGTGTGAGCACGTTGAGCACTTCAATGTCGCAGCCGTTGCAGCCGCCGCTGTTCGCGTGATAAACCCACAACGACCGGCCAAACATTTTCTGGCACAGGTTTTTCAGCATATCTAGTCCAGTTCGATCTTGATATCGTCCACAACCGGCTCGCTTTCCAGGAAAGCCTGCGAGCGGTAAATCCAGCGCTCGCTTTGCAGGTCGTCGGAGCGATACCCCTTCATCTTCAACTCGTCCAGCACGGCAGCGCCTTTGAAGCAGCGTCCGCAGCGTTGGCAAGTGCTCATGAAAAGTTCCAGCTTCTGGCCGAGGTCCCCGATCTTGTTCGTCGCGTTCTCGAACTCCAGGCTCATGGTGATGGCTTTTTCAGGACACACATCGGCGCAGCGACCGCAGTATGTGCAACGGCGGCCGAGATACTGCAGGATGCGGACTTCCTGGCAGACGTCGAACACGAGAATTTCCCGCGCCGGACAATTGTTGGCGCACCCCGCGCAGCCCACGCACTTGGCAGCGTCAAAGATCGGCCGGCCACGGAAGTTTTCCGGCAGGGGTTGGGCCTGGGCAGGATAGGGCAGCGTCACGCGCCCCGCCTTCAAGCAGAGGAACGTCTCTTCGAGTTTGCTCAGGACCGACATACGTGCCTCTTCTGAAAACGCGTAGGCCCGGACGCCCTCGTCCGGGCGGGCGAGCGGAGCTCGCCAATGCTGCCGGGCTTGCGCCCGGCCGGGCGGACGAGGGCGTCCGCCCCTACGTGGTTCGTCTCAGTATCCATAGCTCGCCAAAACCAGCGCTCCGAGCGCGACTGCAAACAGGCTGGCAAAGAAGCGAATCGCCTGGTCAATGCGATAGCGCGCGTGGGTTGCGGCAACCAACGTCACCAGCAGCACCAACACGAACACCTTCGCCCAGAACAGCAGCCAGCCCAGCGGAAAGACCAACTCGGCGCCCCAGGGCATGAATATCCTCACAAACAGCGCGCTGTAGATGACCAGCTTCGCCATCTGCGCGTACTTGAACAATGCCAGCTTGGGCCCGGAGTATTCCATGAGCGGGCCTTCCATGAGTTCGGTCTCAGCTTCCGACATGTCGAAGGGCACGCGCTGCACGAATGCCTGAAAAGAGAGCAGCATCACGCCCAGCATGATCAGTCCTGACCATGGAATTCCGCCCGCCACGTAAACCGAGCCGTTCAGCACGGTATCGAGCCGGAACGACGCGGTATGGACGGCGCCCACGATCAGGGCGATGGCGAGTAGAGGTTCGAGCGTGATCATGCTCATCATTTCGCGACTGATCCCGACCAGCGAATAGGTGGATCCTGCAGCCAGGCCCGCCAGCAGCGTGCAGATGCTGCAAAGCGTGAGCAGATAGATCAGCAAAATTACGTCGCCCGCCGAATTCAGGGGTGCAGTGAAGCCCATCGGCACCAGGCACGCTACCGTGAGCACGGTCGCCAGTGAGAAATATGCGGCGAAGCGCTGCATGAATGGCGATTGGCCGGACTCAATGTCCTCCTTGCCCAGCAGCTTCAGCAGGTCGAAGTAAGGCTGCAGCAGCGGTGGTCCCTGGCGTGACTGCACGCGCGCGGTCACCTTGCGCAGCACACCCTGGCAGAATGGAGCCACCAACAACACCAGGCCGACGTTCAGCACTCCGCCTACGATCATCCAAATTACATTGCGATCCATAAACTTTCCCTTACGGCTTCTTCGTCCGCGTCAGTTCGAGCAACTCCTTCTGCGACCACACCTTGGTTGTCCCCGAGCGCAAGTCGACCGTCTCCAGGCGATCGGTGCAGGAAAAACACGGATCGATGCTGCCCAGCGAGATGGTCATGTCCGCAATCTGCTGGTCTTTGATCATCATCGGAATGGCCTGCAAGTTTTGATAGGTCGGAGCACGCACCCGCCAACGGCGTGGGCGATTGTTCTCTCCAGTGATAACAAAGTGATGGGCCTCGCCGCGCGGGGCCTCGACCGAGGACAGGCCCATGCGTCCGATCGGCAACTCGTCCTTGATCTCCAGTTGCAGCGGGCCGTCTTCCATCCTGTCGAGACACTGGCGGATGATCTTGATGGACTCGAATACCTCCTTCATCCGCACCACCAGGCGCGCCCACACGTCGGCACTCTGTGCCGTGATGACGTCGAAATCCACGCGGTCGTACGCGGCATAGGGATGATCGCGGCGGCAATCGATCTCCACTCCCGCAGCCCGCGCCACCGGGCCAACCAGTCCCACGCTCTTGACCAGGAGTTTGTCGGCCACGCCCACATCGCGCGTGCGCTTTTGGATGTTCCGATCCTTACCCACCGCGCCCACCACCGGACGCCACTCAGATTCCAGTTTGTCCAGTACGACGCGGAGCTCGACCTTGATTTCGTGCGTGATATCGCGACGCACGCCACCGATCAGGCACAGCGCATACGTCTTGCGGTTTCCGCTGATCTTTTCCGCAATCCACATGATGGGCTCGCGGATGCGGAAGCTCTGCATGAAGAGCGTGTCGAAGCCGACAATGTGGCAGGCCAGCCCGACCCACAGCAAGTGGCTGTGCAAGCGCTCCAGTTCCAGCATGATGGTCCGGATGTATTCCGCGCGCGGCGGCGGCGTGAGCGCGGCGGCCTCTTCGACGGCCTGCACGTAGGCCACGTTGTGCACGCATCCGCAGATGCCACAGATCCGCTCCGCCAGCATCGGGATATCGTTGTAGCTCATCACCGACTCGGCAAGCTTCTCGATCCCGCGATGCACCATGAAGCCGCGATACTCGCAGCCGCGCACCATCTCACCCTCGACGTAGAGGCGGAAATGGGCGGGTTCGTCGAGCGTGGGATGGAAAGGACCGAACGGAACCACGGTGCAACCCTCCGGCACCTCGTCGAACTTGAATTCGCGGTTTTCGTCGTAGCTTTCAGGAACCTCGTTCCACGGTACGTCCTTGCGCAGCGGATGCTTGCCTTCGGGCCAGCCGTCGGGCAGCACCAGCCGTTTCAGATACTGGTGGCCAACCGGCTCGATCCCCAGCAGGTCGCGCATCTCGCGCTCAGCCCAACTGGCGGCGGGTACCATTTGCGTGATGCTGTCAATTTTCGGATCGTCCTCAGGCAACTGGGTGAGCACGCTGCACAGCACGTGATCCCTGTCGAAGGCAAAGGTGTGCGCGACCAGGAATTTTCCCGAGAAAGGTCGGTCATCGGTTCCGATGCTGGCCACATAGCGGGCGTCGAGCTCCCGGAAGATGTGCTGGCACACATGCTTCACGGCCGTCCGGTCGACATACACGAACAGGCGACTGTCGCTCGGTAAGTCCGCCCGATCGATGAGGGGGCCAAACCTGGCCTTGAATTCCTCAAACATTTCGCGGGCGATCATAGGGGCTCCTTCAGGGCGGGTGGTTTGTGTACTCGGGGCATGCCACCCAGCCAGCGGAAGTAGCGTTTGATTTCGCCGTAGAAATTGTGGGCCACGTAGCGATGGCAATCCGCTTCGCGAACGTAGCCGCAGAGCCACGGATCGGCGGCGCGCCGCTGCGCGCTGCCCAGTTTCGAAATACCATAGACAATCAGGAACATCAAACCCAGGACGGCTGCCAGCGCGATTGGTGCGAACAACGCTGCGGAACCTCGCTGTGCCAGACCACCGACCGGCCCGCTCTCCATGGGAGAGGCGTTGGCCAGTGTTGTGCCCAGGCCGCCTCGACTCGACTGGAGCGCATGTTGCATCAGGCGGAACCCGATCGCCGGCACCACTCCCAGCAGCACGCAGAAAAATGCGAGCACGACTTGCGGTAGTTGCATCATCCAGGGAACTTCCAGCCGGCCGTTGTTCGCTGCCACTCGTGCCTTCACCAGAGTGCTGGCTCGTGAGAGGAAACTCACCCCGAAGAACTTGATAAACGACGCCAGCGTGAGCGCGCTGGTCAGGATCGCGATTACAGCGCACACCAGCAGATAGTGGGCCGATCTGCTGCCCTGAATCGTAGCCACGTAGATGCTCCACTTGCTCACGAAGCCGTTGAACAATGGGACTCCAGAGATCGAGAACGAGGCCACCAGCGCGGTGACGGCGGTGAGTGGCATGTATTTCATCATGCCGCCCATCTTGTTCAGATCCTGGGTGCCGGTGGCGTGCAGCATGGAGCCCGCGTTCAGAAACAACAACCCCTTGAACAACCCGTGATTCAGAACGTGGAAAAGCGCGCCGAAGAAAGCAATGGTCGCGAGCGCGGTCGTGGCCGGAGTTGCTACTGGCAGCAAGGCCATGCAGGCGCCGGTGCCCAGCAGGATATACCCGATCTGTCCGATGCTATGGAAGGCAAGCAGCCGCTTGGACTGTTCCTGCTTCAGCGCCTGCATCGTCCCGGTAAACAGCGTGATCGTTCCCAGCACCGCGACCAGCATGCCCCATCGGGCGAGTGGATAGTCCGCCTGGGCACTGATCGGCACAAGCCAGAGGAAATAGCGCATCAGGCCATACACGCCGGTCTTGATCATGACGCCGGACAACATGGCGCTCACCGGCGACGGCGCGGCCGGGTGTGCATCCGGGAGCCAGACCTGGCCGAAGGGCCACATACCCATCTTGATTCCGAAGCCCACCAGGAACAGGCCAAACGCCAGCGCCGTGGTGCCCGGCCGCGTACTCAGCAGCAGCGGCAGATTCGCGCTCACGGTGTCGAAGTCATACTTCAGGTTGGCGCTGCCGCTGACGCTCTTTCCAGTGATGGCGAGCAGTTCGGCGCCCACCATGGTCGCGGCGCAGGCAATCTGCATCATGATGAGGTACTTGTTGGCAGCCCTGACGTTCTCCCGTTTCCGGTACTCGAAGCGAATCAACGCATAGCCCGGCAAGGTCATCAGCTGCCAGAAAATGAAGAAGAACCACATCATGTCGGTGGTCGAGAGCAGTCCGTACATGGCGGCGAGGAAGAGCAGGAAGTACGGGTAGTAGCGTGCCACCCCGTAATCCTGATAGTGCCGCACATAAATGATCGAATAGAAAGAGGCTGGCACCGCGATCACGGCAGCCAGCAGCAGGAACACCGCAGTCAGGCCGTCCACGTAGATGCGGAGGGCGAAGCCGAACTTCGGCATGGCCCAGAAGGCCGCGGGATGCGCCGACGGGCCGGCGGTCAATACCTCGACCACCGCCGAGAGGATGATGACGGCAGTGGCCGCCGTGATTAGAAATGCAAGCCATCCCGCCAGCATCTTGCTGCGCGATACCAGCAGCGTCAGCACCGCGCCCGCAATGCAGGTGAAGATAGAGACGAGGACGGCCTGTTCCGGCGTCATCATACGGTCACTTCCGCGTCCTCTTGGCTGCTAACTGCCGCGTCCCGCTCAGTTGGAGGGGCATCTGCTACGTGGCTTGTGCCGGGTTTCAGGCCGATCAACAGGTCGCGAAGGAGCTCAAGCGTTGCGAACATGGTTGGGGTGAGCTGCTGTCCGGCTTTCAGCGATTCCGGCTGGACCCCCAGCAGCCACACTCTCGTTCTCGCGCTGGTTTCAACCCATCTCGCCAGCACGCCCACGGAAATCCTGTGAGTCGAGACTTGCGGGTAGCGGGCTGCCATTTCCTGGGCATTCAGAAGGACTACCGAACCGGGCGCACCTTCGAATTCAACCGCATCGAGAAAGAGAATATGGTCGAATCCCTGCTCCGCGACGCTGCCGATGCAACGGTCGGGCGTAGTCTCCGCGATGACCACATCCGGCAGGCCCGCTCTCAGCAGTTCTTCTCCCAGGCGGACGCCGAAACCATCGTCGCTGTAGTCGGCGTTTCCAAGCGCGATCAGGCAGGTGCGACCCTGCAGGCAATGCTGGAGTTGCTCGCGGAGATCCCCCGTGAGCCGCATCAGATGTCCTCCCCGAGCTTCTTGATCTGTTCATAGGTGAACACGGGGCCGTCCACGCACACGTAGGCCACACCGATGCAGCAGTGCCCGCATTTGCCGACTCCGCACTTCATGTATCGCTCGAGCGTCGAAACAATGTTGCGTTCCTGAAAGCCCATTCCCAGCAAGTCCTGAATCACGAACCGGAACATGATCGGTGGCCCACAGACGAAGGCCACTGTGTTCTCCACCGGAACCTTCACATCGGGCTTTTTGAAAAGGCTGCCGACGACGCCAACGTTGCCGGTCCAGTCGTCAGCGGTACGATCCACGGTAAGGTGGCACTCCACGCCGGGCGTCCGCTCCCATTCGAGCAGTTTCTGCACATACATCAGTTCTTTCGGTGTCTTTGCGCCGTGAAAAATCTGGATGCGTTCGTATTTGTCGCGGTTCGCCAGCGCGTACACGATGGCGGATCGCAGCGGAATTAGCCCGATGCCCCCGGCCACGAATACCAGGTTCTTGCCGTAATACTCTTCCATCGGGAAGCCGTTGCCATAGGGTCCGCGGACGGCAAACTTGTCGCCCGGTTTGAGCTGGTGGAGCGCAGAGGTGCAACTGCCGACCTGTCGAACCGTGAAGAAAGTCTCATCCTCCGTCGGGCTGGGCGGCAGGGAAGTGGGAAACTCGCCCACGCCAAACAGTGACACCTGCGCAAACTGGCCGGGACGGAAGCGCTTGAAAGCGCGCTGCTCGGCGGGATCTTCAAAGTGCCAGCAGAACGTCTTTACCTCCGCGATCTCGCTGACCACTCGGTCGAGCACCGCCACCTTCGGCAGATAAACGTTCTCTGTCGCCGGGAGTGTGGGCGTGATCTCAGTGGCTGACGGGTTCATGCTTCTCGACCTCCACAGTGGCGCGGCGGATCATCTCCACCACGCTCGGCATCCCGATATCTCCATGACAGACCGCCGCACAGCGGCCACATCCGGCGCACGCCATGGAAAGCTCGCGCTGAATGAAATAGTGGGCCAGTTTGCGGAAGAAGCGGCGGTTGCGCCGGTCATGCACCGCTCTTCGCGGATTGAACCCTCCTGCCATGCGCGTGAAACCTCCAAACGCGCAGGAGTCCCAGATGCGCACCCGCTCGATTTCGTTCGGCCCGACTTGCCGATCGGTCGCGGTGAAGCAGGTGCACGCCGGGCAGACATAGGTACATCCACCACATTCCAAGCAACGGTTGCCAATCTCCTCCCAGGTTTTCTCCAGAATCTTTTCCCGCGTGACGTCGCTGATGGCGGCGGAAAACCAGCTGGTCGTAACCGGCTTGAATCGTTTCCTCACGTCTTCCAAAATTGCCCGGCGCTTCGCCACATGCGCCTTGGTGCCCTTCCGGAAGATGGGATCGGTAAACATTGCTTCGCCGGCGGGCGTTCCCGCCACGGCCATGAATTCATCGCCCAGATCCATGAGCTGCAGATCGAAGTGGTCGCGGGCGGCGGGACCGGTGTCCGAGCAGACGCAGAAGCACTCTTCGCCGATATCCACTTCCGGGTCGGTGCAGGCAACATTGATCAGCAGCAGGTTCTTGCGGCGGTTCTCGTAGTAGATATCGCGGAAGTCCCGGCCCAGGTAGAAACGATCCAGGTGGAAGATGCCGGCAATGTCGCAAGAGCGAATTCCGAAGATGGCGCGTTTCGGTGCTTCGTAGGTGGGCTCAACACGCAGATCGCCATTGTTGCGCTCGATCTTCAGCAGGCGCTCGATGTGCGGAAAGACATAGCGCTTGGGCGGATAGTAGGGATTGGGCAGGTGAATCCGGATCTGATCGCGGTTCAGGTCGGTGACGGTGTCGAAGAAGGTGTCGCGGCCACGCCCGCCGAAAGGCGCGATCACCTCGTAGCCCTCCAGCCTCAACGTATCCACGATCTTCAGCACGTCGGCGCGGTCGAGGACGCGGGCTTTCATGCAGTCTCCTTCTGCGCTCGAACCTGGACCAGACGGCGGCTGTCACCGCTGGCACCGAGGATCTCCCTCTCGACTTCGCGCATGAAGTGCGGGACAAAGATGGTGCCGCTCCTGATCTCGGCAGTGACCCGTGCCGTGGCCACCGACGATGCACCGGCTGCGCAGAGCCGGACCTTCTTCCCATCCCGGATGCCAAACTGTTTCGCGTCATCCGGGTTGAGTTCGACGAAACCGTCGGGATAGTCGAGCATCAGGATGCGATACTCGCGCTTGAGGGTTTCGCTGTGCCGGACCAGCACGTTCTGGTTCCAGTAATACAGCGAGTTTCCAAAAACCAGGGTGAGCGGGAACTCTTCCGGAACCGGCGCGGCCGGGGCGGGCTTGGATACAGCGACAAACTTGAAGGGCCGGTCCTCACGGTTTTCCCCGAAGAGAAACTTCGTGCCCAGCGGACGGTCTTTCGTGCACGGCCATTGCCGTCCATACTCGCGGGCCAGGTTCTCATAGCTGGCGCCACTATAAAAAGGAACGACCTGGCCAATCTCCTCCATCACTTCTCGGGCGGATGAGTATTTCCAGTTGGCGCCCATGAGTTGCGCCAACTTCACGATCTGTTCCCATGCCGAGGTCAGTCCCGCCGGAGGGTCAACCACTCGCTCCACCAACTGAATGCGGCGGTCAGTGCTGGTGAACGTGACCTCTTCTTCGCCGAAGGCCGTCGTGGGCAGTACGACGTGCGCATACTCGCTGCTCTCGGTCATGAAGAGGTGCTGCACCACGACCAGGTCAAGTTGCCGGAGTTGCTCCGCCACGTCTCCCAGAAAGACCGTGTTTGCGGGATCGTAGCGGGAGAGCCACAACGCTTTCACTTTGCCGTGTCCGCGATGGGTCAGCAACGCGCGCGAGCCCAGCCCCGGTTCGGACGGGATCTTCGCTTCCCACACAGCTTCGATCGCCTCGCGGGCTGTGCTGTTTGCAACCGAATGGTAGCCGGGCAGTCGGTCCGGCAACATTCCCACATCGCACACGCCCTGCAGGTTGTTCTGCTCGCTCAGCGCAAAAAGTCCCGCTCCCCGTTTCCCCAGATTGCCCGTGAGCAGCGCCAGGTTTACGACGCAACGAATGCTATCGCGCGTCCGGTCTTCCATGCTGGTGGAAAACAGCAGGGTCGCGGATCTGGCGCCTCCGTAAGCGAGAGCGGCCGCCTCAATCAGGCTGGGGGACACTCCGCAGCCCTCGGCGGCACGGAGCAGGTCGTAGTCGCGGATTGCTGCCAGGAAGGCTTCGTATTCACTGCAGCGTTCCTTGATGAACGGAAGCTTCATCAGGCCGCGGTCCACGATCACCTTGGCTATCGCACCGTAAAGAAGCGTTTCGGTGCCGGGCTTGATTTGCAGAAACAGATCGGCGCTCTCGGCGACACGGTGACGGCGGGTTCCGACCACGATGAGCTTGGCGCCGCCGAGCTTGGCGCGAATCACCGCGCCTCCGATGGTGGGCAGCCGGCGCGCCAGATCCACGCCGTCCACCACGATCACTTCACTCTGCGCCAGTTCCGCGATGGAATTCGTACTCGCCGGCACGCCGATCATATCCAGCAACACGTTGATCGAATTGTTGGAATACACGCCGGTGCCGTGATGCACGTTGTTGGTCCCAATCACGGCGCGCGCGAACTTCTGCAGCAGGTACGATTCTTCGTTCGAGCAGCGCGGGGAATTCAGGAAAGCCAGCGCATTGGGTCCATGTTCGAGCCGGATCTCCGCAAACCTGCTGGCGATGAACCCGAGCGCCTCGTCCCAGCTCACCTCGTGCAACTTGCCATTGTTCCGCAGCAGGGGGGTCTTCAGCCGGTCCGGAGAACTGGCGACTTCATGCACGTGCCAGCCGCGGACACAGATCCTTCCCTGGTTGGTCGGATGGGAAACGCTGGGATATACCCCCACCACTTGGTTGCCGGAGGTCTCCAGATAGAGACCGCAACCCACTCCACAAAATGTGCAGGTGGTAAGTTTGTGGGCCATTAATTTTGCCCGTGCCTACTATCGTCGATGCCAAAGAAAAGCCGATAGTGCAGAGCGCACCGATGGGTGTGACAAGCGCCACCACGTAGGAACGGTCGCGTACCGAAACGGCAATGTGGGGAATACGACTAAGTGACAGGTGGCAAACCACATAGCGCGCCGTGCGGACAGGCCCAGGCGAACTTCTGCTCAGGGGGCGTACCAGGTCCAACCGCCTGAACGGAAGAGCCCGAGCTTTGGTGGGACCCCGCCCCGGAGGAAGTTTCTGAGCGTCTGAACGGAGTCAGGCAGACACAGTTACGACCCCGTTCCGCCGCCAGACCCCACGAAGGGCCGTCAACCAGCTACGCGGTTCTTCCCGGCTGCTGGTAGCGCGCGCGAACATCGCGCTCCGCCGCTGCCCAGTCTTCATTCTGGTTCCCGGGAATGCCCCCGCGCTCCAGGTAGATTTCGTAGGCGCGGCGGCGAATCTCGTCTTCCAGGCTGATGGGAACCGGAATCACGTTCTTCCGACCTTCAGGGACGACTGACATGCCTGCGGGTTGGGCGGGTTTCGCCGGTTTATTGCGTCCTGGACCGCTGTTTCCAGTGGTTTTGCGAGCCATACCATACTCCTTACAACTGGCCAATTCCAGTAATGGTTTGAATTGATGAACGAGCCACATACACGTCACCTGACAACTGATTGTTCTTGAACCACTCTGTGGCGGATGATGTCATTATCTTAACTGGTCAGCCTGTGGAACAGGGCCGGGATCGCAAAAAAATGTCCGATTCAACTGTCTTCTGGCACATCCAGTGACCGATTGGCTTATCCTCTCAGCACGATCCGGGTAACGCCCGTAACTTGTCGCCGCGTTCCTTTGATCTGAGACTAGTCACAGGCAGAAGAAAGGTGCAATGTCGCCTCCAAGCAAACCGGGCAGCAGCGTGGCGCCAGCGAAAGCCAAAACTGGCAGCGTTACCGAACTGGAGAGAATGATTACCGACTCGCCTACCCCCGACCGGGTGTGCGTGAAGCTATCCCACATCCTGCGAGTGGAGCGCAACGAAGTCGCCCTCCTGCGTTTGGAGGGGGGCAGCCTGAAATTCGTATATCCTGCCGAGCTTCGGTCGGCGGGCGCAATTCCCCTTTCCGGTTCGGCCGTGGCCGCGCGAACGGCTGCCACCCGTGCGCCCCTGCTTTCCAACTCCTTTGCCCGCGTGAAGCATGTCAGTTTGTTCGAAACCATCAAGCTGGGTACTGGGGCCGAGAGCGAGCGAACGGAGCAGATGCCGATTCAGAAGATCATCTCGGTTCCTGTCATCGATGATGCGGGAGAGGTTGTGGGAGTGGCGCAACTCTCGCGCAAGGGCCTGGACTCCTCGCTGGCGGGCCTGGACTTTACCAGCGAAGATTTGGTGCTGCTGGAACGCGCCGCCGAAGTGATTGCCCGCATGCCCTTCATGCGAGACGGCGCTCCTCTCTGACCTGAAATTTATCTCCGAACCGGGTCGACCTGGATCCCTTGTCAGAAACTAATCCGGCCTATCTGGTCTACACGGCCTGCCCCGCGCAGAAGCCCGACGCCCAGGCCCACTGGAAATTGAATCCGCCCAACTGGCCGGTCACATCCACCACCTCCCCGATGAAAAACAGCCCCGGGACCCGCCGGCTCTCCATGGTCTTTGCCGACAGTTCGCCGGAATCCACTCCTCCGGCAGTTACTTCAGCCTTGCCGTAGCCCTCCGTAGTTTCGGGCACCACTTCCCAGTGATGCAGTTGGCGCTCCGCCTCGGCGAAAGCATGGTCCGTGGCGGCGTTCAATGGATGGAGTTCCAGCCAGCGGTCTGCCAACCGGCGCGGCAGCACCTCCCGCAGCAGCGATTTCCAACTGGCGGTATCGCAATGCCCCCGGCCGCGTAAATCCGAGACAAGGTTTCGGCCGGGCGCCAGATCGACAGTGATCGGTTGTTGGCCGTTCCAGTAAGAGGAAATCTGCAGGATCGCGGGCCCGCTTAGACCGCGGTGGGTGAACAGCATCTTTTCCCGGAAGCTCTGCTTGGGACGGTTGGTGGAGGCAGTGACCTCGGCGGAGACTCCAGCCAGGTCGCACCAGCGCTTCCGATCCACTTCCCGAAAAACCAGAGGCACCAGGGCAGGACGGGGCGGCTGAATGTTCAAACCGAACTGCCGCGCCAGGTCGTACCCAAACGATGTAGCGCCAATCTTGGCAATGGACAGCCCGCCGGTGGCGATCACCAGTCGGGGCGCCTGAAACGCAGCGGACTCGGCTTGCACCACAAAACTCTCCGCATGTTCGATCTTCAATATCTTCGTGACTGTCCGGATTTCGACCTTGGAGGCCGCGCATTCCTGCTCCAGCATGGCGACGATCTCGCCAGCCGAGCCGTCACAGAACAGTTGTCCCAACTTTTTCTCGTGATAGGGGATGCGATGCTTCTCCACCATCCGCAGGAAGTCCGAGGGCGTGTAACGAGCCAGAGCCGACTTGGCGAAGTGAGGATTGGAGGAGAGAAAATTCTCCGCTCCAGTGTGCAGGTTGGTGAAGTTGCAGCGGCCGCCGCCGGAGATCAGGATCTTCTTGCCAATCTGTTCGGCGCGTTCGATGACCAGGATACGCCGGCCCCGTTTGCCGGCCTCGATGGCACACATCAGGCCGGCGGCGCCCGCTCCCAGAATAATGGCGTCGTATCGTTGCTCCACGCAGGACGAGCTTATCAGGTGGAGGGCGAAGTTTCGCCTGGACGCATGGAGCCGTTCCAGGAGCTACCACTGTCCGGCGCGGCGTTCCGGGTATGATTCCGACGTGCTTGTGCTGTGCGAGGGCGGAGCAGCGTGATGCCGGGTGCTTGTTTGATCAAAGTTCGCGGAGTGGTGCAGGGCGTCGGCTTTCGCCCCTTCGTCTACCGGCTCGCCCTCGCTCACCAGCTTCGCGGATGGGTACTCAACGGGGAGGGGGGTGTTGAAATCCACGCCGAGGGCGCGGACTCCGCCCTGCAGGAATTCGTACGTCTGCTGCAAACGGAAGCTCCCCCAGCCGCCCGCATCGCCACCATCGACGTCCAACCGGCCAACGCGCAAGGCTGCAGCGCCTTCGTCATCAAAGAGAGTGAGCGCAGGGCTCGCCCCACAGTGCGTATTTCTCCCGACCTCCCTGTGTGCGACGCCTGCTTGCGGGAGTTGGCCGATCCTCGGGACCGCCGTCACGCATATCCCTATATCAACTGCACCAATTGCGGCCCACGCTACACCGTCATTCTCGGACTCCCCTACGACCGGCCGAATACCACCATGAAAAGCTGGCCGTTCGATCAATACTGCGATGCCGAGTACCACGATCCGGCCAACCGGCGATTCCATGCGCAGCCGGTCGCCTGTCCGCAGTGCGGCCCTCACTATTATTTGCGCAACGGCGCGGACACCGTGTATGGAGACCAGCCGGTCATCCGCCACACGGTCGGGCTTCTGAACTCGGGCAAGATTGTCGCCATCAAAGGACTCGGCGGATATCACCTGGCCTGCGACGCGCGTAATCCCGCTGCCGTGCGCGCAATGCGGGAGCGCAAATTTCGCAAGGAGAAACCCTTCGCGGTGATGGTGAAAGACGTTCCCGCCGTTCGCGAACTGGTCGTGCTCTCGGCCGACGCTGAGGCGTTGCTGACTTCCGTTGCGCGCCCCGTCGTGCTGGCAACCACCAGAATTCAACTCGCCGAGGTCGCCCCGGACAATCGTGAACTCGGAGTGATGCTGCCTTATACGCCGCTGCAACATCTGCTCTTTGCCGGGGGTGCTCCGGACATCCTGGTCATGACCAGCGCCAACCGTTCCAGCGAACCGATTGCCTACGAAGACCAGGACGCGTTGGATCGTCTCTCCGGGATCGCGGACGCATTCCTGATCGGCGAACGCCCCATCGCGCGCCGGGTGGATGACTCCGTGGCGCGCGCCGGAGTGTTTGGTCCGGTGATTCTGCGGCGCTCGCGCGGCTACGCTCCGGGCGCGTTGGCGACCCTGCCGGTGGAGCGGCCAATCCTGGCCGTGGGGGGCGATCTGAAGAATACGGTCACGCTCGTGGTCGACGGTCAGGCATTCGTGAGCCAGCACGTCGGTGACTTGGACCACTACGAAGCCTTTCGCGCCTTCCAGGAAACGATTCGTGATCTCGTGGCTATGTATGAGATTCGTTGGGAAGACGTCCTCGTGGCTCACGATTCGCATCCCGGATATCGTTCGACCGCAGCTGCGTTGCTGCTTCCGTCTTCGGAAAAGATTTCGGTACAGCATCATTGCGCTCACGTGGCATCGGTGCTGGCCGAGCGCGGCGCGTGGGAACAGCGCGTGCTGGGCGTGAGTTTTGACGGCACCGGATACGGCGACGACGGCACGATCTGGGGGGGTGAGTTTTTCCAAGGTAGCTTGCGGTCAGGATTCGAAAGGGTAGCTCACCTGCGCCCCGCTGCACTGCCCGGCGGTGATGCCGCGGCGCAATATCCGGTGCAAGCCGCGGCAGGATTCCTGGCGCAAATGGAGGGCTTGCCCGATCTGACCGTCGCGCCTTTTTCCTTTTCCCCGCGCTACCAGATGGCCCTGCAGATGATTGAGAAGAGAGTCCGGACATTCACCACTACTTCCGTCGGAAGGTTGTTTGACGCCGCGGCTGCACTGCTGGGGTTTACCCGGGAGATCACATTCGAAGGCCAGGCCGCGATGTGGCTGGAGCAGTTGGCACGCGCCGCCCCCCAGACCGAGCCGTATCCGTTCCCATTCGCGAATCGCGAACTGGATTTCCGCCCCCTGCTTCATGCAGTGGCCGCCGATCGAGCCAAAGCCCGCAAACGAGAGGAGATTGCACGGTCGTTTCAGCGCGGGGTCGCCGTCGGACTTGGCGAAGCGGTGAAGGCCCTGGCGAGCCCGCGGAACCTCGATACCGTCGTTCTTTCCGGAGGTGTTTTCCAGAACGAACTGCTCCTTGAGGACCTGAAGCCCGACCTGGAGCAGGCCGGTTTCCGGCTCTGGACGAATCAACTCGTGCCGCCCAACGACGGTGGGATCAGCCTGGGGCAGGCAGCATTGGCGGCTTTTCGCACCGTTTCATCTGGCCAAGCCTGACGGGAAACAATCCCTACCGCGAAGATTCACGGGAAGTTGTAACTGTTGGCACAGAATGGGCATATCCCGAGAAAGGACAGAAACCCGATATTACTTAGCTGTGCGAGCGGTTTAGGGCGTAGACTAGATGTAGATCAATTATGACAAACACCAAATTTGTTGTGAAAGTGAACCGTACCGGTGCCCGCTCCGTTGAATACGTCCAGCGGGTGGATCGGACTCCCATCCTGACCACCACCAACCGTAAGCTGGCACTGGTAATGGGCAGATTCACTGCCGAAGACGCTGTCAAATCCATCCAGAATTCCCGTTGCAGCCCGGAGTTGGTTTCCGTGCAAGTTAGCGCCTAGCACGATCGTTCGCATCCCCGAATTACAAGGGTAACCGTCGCATCTCATGATGCTGGGCGGAGCTTTGCGCTCCTCTCGGTCGGTTCTAATGTTCCGTCCCGCGACTGCCGATACCGCAAGGCAGGGACGGTGGACTCGTGAAGATTCTCGTGGTCGAAGACAGTGTTGCCATCCGGCGCGAAAATGAACGCGTTCTGATCAAAACGGGATATGAAGTCATCTGTGCGGCGGACGGACCCTCCGCCCTGCTCATGGCTCGGGAACAGAAGCCGGATTTGATTCTGCTGGACCTGATGCTGCCAAAGATGAGCGGGACCGTCGTGCTCCGGCGCCTGAAAGAGAATCCTCTAACCGCCAGCATTCCGGTCGTCGTGGTGAGCGGCCTTTCCGGAAGAAACCGCGAGAAACTGATCGAGGAAGGGGCCGAGGAGTACCTGGAAAAGAACACCCTGATGCCAAGACCCGGAGAAAACCTCCTGCCCAGAATCCTGGAGGATGTGATCTGCCGCATCAACCGCAAACGGGGCATCATGTTCACCACCGTTCCCATCAGCCACTGACGCAGCCGGGCCGGGCCTCCGGTCGCTCCATGACTTCCGCCTGCGAACTCTATCTCTAAGTGTTTGTGAGAACTAGAAACTGTACTTCAGCGCGAACTGCAGGACCCGCGGCCCGTTGAGGGCGTTGATTCGCTGCAGGCTGCCAAAGCCGCTGGCGCCGTTGTTGGGGACCAATCCGCAAAGTTGGTCGGCACTGTGGCCGTCACCGCAGGTATCCCCAAAGGGCCGGTATTGCACCTGGTTCACGCCATT
>Ga0182021_10001024_pt1 | contig 31902 bp, 32 predicted proteins | sample 612E3MmetaG_FD_120493 | JGI IMG/M metagenome (GOLD analysis project Ga0182021, IMG submission 120493) | Permafrost microbial communities from Stordalen Mire, Sweden - 612E3M metaG (Illumina Assembly) | ecosystem: Environmental > Terrestrial > Soil > Wetlands > Permafrost | place: Sweden... | reverse complement strand
CCCCTCCTCCGCGACGTTGCCGTTTCAAGCGCCCCATCACGGCAGCTCAAGCGTGCCGACGAGGTCGTTCACGTCGCGCACCTTGAGCTCGGCCAAGAGTGCCTTCATCTCTTCCATGATCCGCTCGGGCGCGCGGAAATCGGCGAAAAGCGCCGTCCCGACGGCGAAGGCCCTCGCCCCCGTGATCATGAACTCAAGGGCGTCTTCCCCGCTCATGATCCCGCCCGAGGCGATGAGCGGGATGTTGAGCTTTCGTCCGCGAAGGAACCGCGCGACCTCAAGCAGCTTCTGTAGCGCCAGCGGCTTCACCGCCGGTCCCGACAGCCCGCCCGAGACGTTCCCCAGAATTGGCTTACGGGTGCGAATATCCACGGCCGTTCCAAGCCATGTGTTCGCAACGGTCAGGGCGTCCGCCCCCGCGTCCACCGCCGCCCCCGCGAGCGCCGTCACGTCCGTGACGTTCGGCGACAGCTTGACGATCAGGGGCTTCTTCACCGCCCGGCGGACCTGTCCCACCACCTCCGCGCAAAGCCCGGCGTCCACCCCGAACTGCATGCCCCCCTTCTTGACGTTCGGACACGATATGTTGAGTTCAATCGCGTCGATCCGCTCGTGGGCGTCCATTCGCCGGGCGACCTCCGCGTATTCCTCCACAGTCGAGCCGGCGACGTTCGCGATCACCTTCGCGCTTGTCCCCTTGAGCCTCGGCAGATACTCGCGCAGGACGTAGTCCACTCCCGGATTCTGTAGGCCGATGGAGTTGAGGATCCCCGCCCCTCCCGACGTCTCCACGATCCTCGGCGTCCGGTTTCCCTCCCTCGGCTTGAGCGTCGTCCCCTTCAGAACGATCCCGCCGATGGCCGCGCTCGAATACCCCTCGATCTCCTCGAACTCCGTCCCCCACCCGTACGTTCCCGATGCCACGAGCATGGGTGTCCCCAGCGATAGCCCGCCAAGATCCACCGCCAACTTCACGCTTCGCTCGTGCTTCTCTCCGCTAGATTTCATCCCACGCCACCTCATTTCCGTCAAAGACCGGACCGTCCACACACACGCGCTTCCTCACAACCTCACCATTATCTGACCGCATTCTGCACGTACATGCCATGCAAGCCCCTACTCCGCACCCCATTCTCTCCTCTAAAAGCACCTGGCATCTCAACTCATGTTCATCACAATGCCGTGCGATTTCCCTCATCATTGCAACAGGACCGCATGTAAATACCCCCGCTTCCCCCCGCGCACCCGAGTCCGTCCAGTGCAGGAATCGGTCCAGCATGTCCGTCGGAAGTCCGACGTAACCCTTTGTCCCGGTCATGGTTACGATGCCGACCAGGCACCCAAGTCCCTCCAACTCCTTTGCCGTGATGGTCAGTTCCGGCCGCGTCGCCATGAACGACAGTGCCACCCGGCTGTCCGCCGGCTCAATCGGCATGTCCTCTTCGCTCATCGCCCCGACGATCACCAGCGTCGCAACATCATGCCTGCGCAGATGTTGTATCAACGGGTAGAGCGGCGCAATGCCCACCCCCCCTGCCACGACTGCCGCCGTGGAAAGTTTCCGGCACCACTCAAGGTCGAATCCCTTGCCCAGCGGCCCCAACAGCTCGATCTTGTCGCCCGGCTTCCGTTCCGCAAGCGCCGCCGTCCCCGTCCCCACAACCTTAAACAGGATCTCCACTTGCCCACATTCAGGCCCCTCGTTCGACGCCCGGTGGAGCGCAAAGGGTCTCATCAGAAGCGTTCCCTTCCTCCACTCCGCCCCGCGCCGGTAGGCCATCCAGTCCGCCACGCTCTCGAACGCCTTGCTCTGGTGTAAGAGCGGCGTGCAACGCACATTGACGAATTGACCCGGCAGGCTCTCCTGTGCCATGCGAGGCGCCCGCAGTTTGAGGCGCACATGGCTCCGCCCCTGTCTCCGGCAATCCACCACCGTTGCGGTTTCACCGCTGATCATGACCTGCCCCGGAATTTACGATGTCATCAACTTGCTCTAACCTGTCGTCGCTTGGTTCTCTGGAGAGCGTATCAGACCTCTCCAGCAAAGTGAAACAATTTCCATAACCCTAATCTGCACTGTAAGAAGCGTTCAGCAAAGGAGAAGGCGTTAATTGAAGGTAACAGCGTTCAGAAAAAACATCACTTCGCAATAGCGGATTATTCAACGGGTTGTGTCAAACCCTCCTATCGATGCACCCGGGCATGTTGTTTTTCCTGAACATCAAAATGCAGCAGTTATCCTGCCAGCCGCATTCATGGTTTTTACGGCGGCACACAACATCTTATGCTGCAAAGAGTTACGACACCAATATGCATGTTAGACGGATTCAACAGCTTTTGGCACAGCCTTTGCTGGTATGTAGGTCGGGAGAGTCCACGGGCTCTGTCTTCACTCCAGCCGGCGCCCGTACCATAGCTTGGAGAATGCGTAATGCCCGGTATTGTTTCCCGGCGACCACTCATCGGCGAGACGCCCCAGATGCTTGAAATCAGGCGTCTGGTGTCTGCGGTAGCGCATAACCGCAGCACCGTGCTCATCCGCGGAGAGAGCGGCACGGGAAAAGAGTTGGTTGCCCGCGAGATCCACAACGGTGGCGACCGTGCCCGGGAACCCTTTGTCGCGGTCAACTGCGGAAGCGTCTCGAAGACGCTGCTCGAAAGCGAGCTCTTCGGTCACGTCAAGGGCGCGTTTACGGGGGCCCTCTATGACACGCTGGGTTTCTTCCGCGCAGCCGACCGCGGCACCATTTTCCTCGATGAGATCCTGGAACTGGACGTCGAACTCCAGTCGAAACTCCTCCGTGTCCTCCAGGAGCGCGAAGTGCGGCCGGTTGGAAGCACCCAGCTCTTCCAGGCGGATGTCCGGGTTCTCGCAGCCACCAACCGCAACGTGGAGCAGGCCGTCAAGGAAGAACACCTGCGGGAGGACCTCTATTACCGCCTCAACGTCGTCAGCATCGAGATCCCTCCCCTCCGCCAGAGAAAGGCCGACATCCCTCGGCTCGTCGAGCATTTCCTCGAGAAGTACTCATTTGAATATGGCGTGACGCCGAAGAGAACGCACCCGGGCACGACCTACGTTTTCCTGAACTATCAGTGGCCCGGGAACGTGCGGGAACTGGAGAACGTCATCGAGCGGGCCTACGCCCTGGACGCCGGCGACGTCATCCTCCCGGAGCACCTGCCGACCACGATGGCCGAGATGATGATGGGGGGCGAGCGACGCCCGGAAACGTCCCCTGTGCCCACCCTCGAAGAAGCCGAACGCCTTGCCGTGGTCCAGGCCCTGGCCGCCGCCGACGGGAATAAGTCCAAGGCCGCCGACTATCTCTGCATCCACCGAAACCGCCTTGCGCGCATGATCCAGCGGCACAACCTGCGATAGCCCCGGCGCAACCGCCCATCACCCACAGGCCCCAACGGGGGGCGTTTCCACGCCCCAATCGCGCCTTCCAAGGCATCTGACCCGATGCTGCAAAACCCCTCCAACGCCCCGCTCATCCGCCCACGTCTATCCCCCGATGAGATTGAAGGCCTTCTGAATCCCGTCCCGCACCAGCATCACCCCATAGGCCGCCAGAAGAAGTCCCACCACCTTGGTCAGCGCCTTGGTCCCCGCCTCCCCGATGACCCTCAAGATCCCACCGGAGAACCAGAAGCCCATGACCGCAATCACAAGGTTAACGACCAGGGCCGCTATCGTCGCCGCGTAGCCGTAGCGATCGGACAGAAGCAGGGACGCAGTCAGCACCCCGGGTCCCACCATCAGCGGCATCCCGAGCGGCACAACCCCTATCGTAAGTCCCGATATGTCCCTCCGAATCAGCGGATAGCCCAGAATGTCGGGAATCGCGAGGCCCAGCAGAATGATTCCCCCCGCGATCTGGAAATCCCACTCCTTGATGCCCATCGCCCACAGCAAGGCCTTCCCGGCAATCAGAAACACCACGCCCACCGCCGTGGCTGTAACAAACGACTGAAGGACAATGCGTTTCTGCTCCTGCCGCGTAAGCCCAGAAGTCATAGTCATATAGATTGGAACAAGCGATATCGCGTCAATCGCTACGGCGATCGGAATGAAGCACAGCAGGAACGCCCTGACGAATTCCATCATCCTACCCCTTCTATTCGCCTACCCGGTGACGACCCACCTCCACAACAGCAGACGCCTTTCACACCCTTCCCCTCCCCCTATCGAGACCCCTCACCGCCCCCAGTCCTTGTGAAATGTTTCACACTCGCCAATGCCCGGTTCGTCCCCACAGTTCATCCTCACGAACCACTCGAACCCCCCACTCCAACTTTGTCTCCCTCTCCCCGGCCCCGCTTCGGGGGCCTCCTCGATCCGCTCGGATCCCCCGTCCACCCACACGCCCAGCCTATACATGGAACTCAGCCTTGCCCTCCTTGCCCTTCCGCCCCGCCTCCAACATCGCAAGAATACGGTCGAAATCGTCGTGTGTGCGGAAATCTATGACCAGCCTGCCCCCCCTCTTTCTCTCTTTCACCGTAACCCGTGCTCCGAACCAGCCGCTTAACCGCTCCTGAAGCTCGCGGATGTGGGGTGCAACCTGCCTTGCGCGTCGGGTGGCAGTCCCGGCCGGTTTGGCCCCACTTACCAGTTCCTCAATCTCCCGCACGGACAGGTTTTCTTGAATGATCTGCTGACAAAGCCTCTTTTGAGCCGCTGGGTCCCGTATTGTTACCAAGGCTCTCCCATGCCCGGCAGATAGTGTTCCACGTGAAACAAACGCCTGAATCTCCTCGGGAAGCTCCAAAAGCCTCACGCTATTCGCGACCGTCGCGCGCGCCTCGCTCACATGTTGCGCTAGTTGCTCCTGCGTCCAGCTGAGCGTCCTCATCACCGTAACGTATGCATTGGCGCGCTCAATCGGGTCCAGATCCTCCCGTTGTATGTTCTCAAGAAGCGCAAGAAGCGGCATCTCCGAGTCGGAAGCCTCCCTGATAGCCGCCGGCATCTCAGCCAGGCCCGCGTCTGTCGCGGCCCGCCACCGCCTTTCCCCAGCGATGATCTCATACCCGCCGTCGCCCCTCCGCCGAACCAGGATGGGCTGCAGCACCCCTTTTGCACGGATAGAATCTACAAGCCCCTGGAACGCGTCGCCTCGCACCTCGGTCCTTGGTTGCCACGGGTTTGGCTTGATTTGGCCGATGGGAATCTGCAGCACCTCAGCCGAACCGCTTTCCTGTTCAATGCGCCGTCCCAAGAGAGCCCCCAAACCTCTACCCAGCTTCCTAGCCATTTGCCATAACCTCCCTTGAAAGCTCAAGGTACGCCAACGAACCCGGACTGCGAGGCGCATACTGCAAGACCGCCTGGCCGTGGCTTGATGCTTCGCTTAGAGCCACGTCGCGGGGAATAATCGTGTCGTAGACTTCTTCGGGAAAGTAATCCCGCACCTCGGAAACTACTTCATGGCTGAGATCCAAACCCGCGTCAAACATCGTGAGGAGGATACCGCCGACCTTCAGCCCTGCGTTACTTGCACGCCGCACCTCTTCTACAACGCCCAGGATGCGGGTAAGCCCTTCCATCGCGTAGTATTCGCACTGGATGGGTATCAGCACGCTGGTAGCGCTATTCAGCGCACTCCGAGTCAAGAGGCCCAACGAGGGGGGGCAGTCGATCACAACGCAATCGGTTTCGCCAAGCGATCCCGACAGGAGGCGGCCCAGCCGCAGGCTGCCATCAGCATGCCGTGAGAGCTCATTCTCCACGTTCAGCAGTTTCGGCGACGCCGGCAACACCTTGAGACCCGCTGTATTGGTCGAGACAGCCGTTTGCTTGGCGTTCTCGGTCCTGAGCAGCGGATGAACCTCGCTCTCGGGAAATAGCTCGGCACCGACGCCACTGGTAGCATTCGCCTGCGGATCCAGATCGATAAGCGTGGCATTAAACCCCGCCAGAGCGAAGGCAGCCGACAGGTTGACAGCCGTCGTAGTCTTACCTACGCCACCTTTCTGGTTCGCAATCGCTATGACTCGTCGCATGGCTCACTCGGGCTTGTTCCACGTGAAACATAGGCCACACCTTGCAAGTTAGACGCTGGTACGCCGTTAACGCAAGAAGAAAGCCCATTTTTCTTGACTAACAACCACCATGCGCCATAACCTGCGAAGAAGCGGGCTTCGGCTTAGCGGGGGAGAGGACCATGCAGCACCGGATCCACGTCATCTTCAAAGGTAACGTCCAAGGTGTAGGCTTTCGGTACACAGCTCGGGGTATTGCCCAGAGGCATTCGCTGACGGGATATGTGAAAAATATCACAAGCGGGAACGTAGAGGTCGTGGCGGAGGGCGATCATGCGCAACTCGCCCAATTCATCGAGGAGGTTGAACGAGAGATGGCGGAATTCATTGACTCGCGATCAATCGACTGGACATCGCCCACCGAGGAATTCCTCGCTTTCAGTGTCCGCTTTTGACGCTTCCGAGTTCTATTGCAATGCCACTCGTTTATGGATAGGATATCTAGTGAATCGGAGTGCCCGAGGCGCCATGTTGGAGTGGCGCATCCGCCGCGATTGGATGCGCGATGCTCTCTGCGAGCGCCGTCGGCAACGGAGTGGTCGTCTTGTCCCTGGTCGAATCGGATGACCCATGCGAGCATTGACTATCGCACGAGGCACCTATCGCGAGGCACTGCACCTGCCTGTGCTGCATGTCATCGCGATCGGATCGGTTGTGCTCCTCGCCATCGTTGGACAATTGCCACGGTTCACACTCAGCATCTACGACGACATCAAGATGCTGAAGGACCTGGCGATCGCGACGGCAAGCCTGTGCGGAATGCTCGTGGCAGTGTTTGCGGCGGTGCATGTCATCACGTCCGAGATCGAGAACTGGACTGTCGTGACGGTGCTCAGCAAGCCGGTGCGACGATGGGAGTTCGTGGTCGGGAAGTTCCTGGGTCTCGTATGGACGCTCATCGTGCTCTTCGCCGTTCTCACCGTGTGTTACATACTGGTGGTGTGGTGGGGGATGTATTCGAGCATCGTGGAATACCAGGGGATCTACCCGGAGCTGAAGAGGAACTTCTGGATGCTGGCGTGGGGAGCGGCGGACGAGATGTGGCGCGCGATGGTGTTTTGTCTTTTGCAGGTGGTGGTGCTCTCGGCGGTGGCGGTGGCGTGCTGCGTGCGCGCGCCGATGATCATCAGCGTGGTGACGTTTTTCATGACGTTCGTGCTGGGGCACTTCGTCGGGGCCCTGGCGAAGGCGGCCGAGAAGGGCGGGACGGTGATCGGATCGGGGGCGGCGCTGGTGTTGAGCACACTGGTCCCGGACCTGGAGAGTCTGAATTTTTCGCAGGAGATCGGGGCCGGGCGGCTGATCGGCGCCGGGTTGATGGGGTGGGGGGGGCTTTACGCGGCGGTCTATGCCAGCGCCATCGTGCTTGTGGCGGTGCTGCTCTTCCGTAACCGTGAGGTCATATGAGAAGCGGGCGGACCCGGAAGCGGGGCGCGGGTAAGAACGCGCGGTGAGAATCGCGAGACGGCAGGGGAGGCAAGGACGTTGAAGATCGGGGTCATCGGCGACATTCACGGGAACCTCGAAGCACTGACGGCGGTGATCGGGGCGCTGGATGCGGAGCACGTGGACGACATCGTGTGCGTGGGCGATGTCGTGGGGTACGGTGCGAACCCGGCGGAGTGCATCCGGATGGTGCGCGGACGGGCGAGCGCGGTCGTTGCGGGGAACCACGATTTCGGGGCGGTGGGAAAGCAGGCGCTCGACTACTTCAATGCGGCCGCCCGCGACGCGGTGCTGTGGACGGCGAAGCAGCTGTCGGAGGAGGACCGCGGGTGGCTGTCGAACCTGCCCCTGGTCCACCGTGCGAAGGACTTTGAGATGGTGCACGCGTCCTTTTACCAACCGGAGTCATTTGAATATATATTTAACCCTGAAGAGGCGGCCCCCAGCTTCACCTACCAGGAATCCAACCTGGCCTTCTTCGGACATACCCACTGGCCCTCCATGTTCCTGGGCGAGGACCCCGTCCGGCACGTCATCCAGAAGTCGGTCCCGATCGCACCGCCCGGGAAGCTTTTGGTCAACGTGGGGTCGGTGGGGCAGCCGCGCGACTCCGACCCGGCGGCAAGCTTCGTCGTGCTGGACCTTGCGAAGGGGCGCGTGAACTTCAAGCGCGCTCCCTACGACATCGCGGCCGCGGCGAAGAAGATCCTCGACGCCGGGCTTCCGGCGTCGCTGGCCGAACGGCTTTTCCACGGGTATTAAGAAACGCCGTAACACTTTGCCACTTAAGCGGTTACAGCGGAGATGCCGAAGCCGTATGCCGAATAGAACGCGACGGCAGAGAGATTCAAGCGGAGGGGGATTCATGGAAGGCGGCGAGTGGGAAGACTCACCCGTGGACCAGAGGCAGATCGAGATCGTTCGACCGGCGCTCGAGCGGTATCGGGAGTACTGGCCGCTTTCGCCCCGCCAGGTGTATTACGAGGTGGTGAAACAGGGCGGGGCGGGACTCTGGCTGGACGAATTCGGCTCGTTTGCGAGGACCGTGAGGAGCGCGCTCCTCGAGGGATTGCTGCCCATGGCGGCACTCGCGGAAGATCACGAGCAGGTGCGGGAAGGGGGGGCATGGGACGACGTGGAGGAGTTCGTGCACTCGGAGATCGAGTCCTTCCTGTGGGGGTACCGGCGGGACCTGCTCCAGGGGCAGGAGCGTCACGTGGAAGTGTGGGTGCAGAAGCCGGGGCTCATGGATCTCGTCGGGGACGCCGCGATGGAATACTGCGTGACGACGGTGTCCTGTCCGCGCCTGGCGACGGTGAAGTTCATGGACGCACTGCGCGCGAGACTGGGAGAGGCCAAGGAGCACTCGCAGTCGGCGGTGATCCTGTTTTTCGGCGACTACGCGCCCGGGGAGGTGAGTTTCTTGAGTCGCCTGAAGGACACCCTGCGTAGCGACGGGAACCTCTGGGAGATGGAATTCCGGCAGGAGGCGGTGACGGTGGAGGACGTGAAGAAGCACAACCTGCCGGAGAGCGTGGTGACGCGGTCGGGGAAGTCGCACGGCATGGCGTCGCCGGGGGCGGTGCCGGTGGAGCTGGAGGCGCTGGCGCCCGACGTGCTGGCCGAGCGCGTGCGGTCGGCCATCGAGGCCCAGCTCGACATGGAACTGATCCACAACCAGCGCGCCGTCCAGGAGCGGGAATCCCTGCGCCTGGCGAAGCTGCGGACCCAAATCATGCAATCGGTGCGCACGATGCTCAAGGAGATCATGCCCGGCGAGGAGAGGTGAGACCGCGGGGGAAACAGTCTCCAGGGAACTGTGGCGACACGGAAGCCGATCTGATGCCATGCACCGGAACTTTTCCAGCGGTCTATCCGGGGATGGCCGTCAACGGAATGCCGGCGGGGGGGTGGAGGAACTCTCCAGCTGGCGGAGCTGGTCGCGGGCGGCCTGAAAATCCGGACTCAGCGCAAGACACCGCTGGAACGCTTCCTTCGCCCTGTCGAGCCTCCCCAAACCCTTCTCGGTCAACCCCAGGGTCATCCATGCGAGCGGGTTGCTCTCGTCGAGGTCGACGGCGCGGGTGGCGTTCGGCAGGGCACTGCGGTAATCATGAAGCCGGACATGGCAGAAAGCGATCCGCTCGTAGAGCTCGGAGCGATCGCGCTCGGGCAACAGCTCCGCGGCCGTGCGGAACTGCTCGATGGCTTCGAGGTCCAGGTTGTAGCGCATGCAGATGCTGCCGAGGAACTCGGCGCTCGGCACAGCCGGGTAGACCTCGGTCATGCAGCGGCGGAGGTAGAGTGCGGCCACCCGGCCGTCGCCCATCCGGTCCGCCAGACGCAGGATCTCCAGGTTGAGACCCGGGTAATTCCCGGCGCGGTTCTCGGCCTGACGGTAATACTCCATGGCCATGCGAAAGTCGGATTCACCCTGCTTGGTATACCCCTGGTGAAGGAGGTTCTCCGCCCGGACCTGGTAAATCCGGCCGCGGTAGAGGTAAAAATCCGGGACCTCGGGCGAAAGTTCGATGAGTCCGCTGACGAGGGCGTCGGCCAGATCGGGATACCCTTCGTTGAGGGCGAACTCCGCCTGTCCCAGGACCTCGCCGGGACAGATGACCCTCTCGGGCAGCACGGGCAGCCATTCACGGAGACGGTCGTAGGCATTGGTCATGAGCCTGCGGTCCAGGGGCGCCTGGCCGGGCGTATCGCTGAGCCGCCGGGCTTGTTCGCCCAGCCGCGGATCCCCGCCCTGGGTCCGGCACAGATTCCATATCCTGTCCTGGCCGTCCGCAAACCGTCGCCGGGAGGGAATGCCCGGGAGCGAGTCGGCCGGTCGCGCGTAGGGCTCGGCAAAGTCGATGAACGGGGGCGACTCCATGCACTTGCGGGCCTTGTCGATGACGGCCTTGTTCTCCGGGGTGTTGCGGACGAACACGTACCCGACCCCGTCGCCGTAGCAGAGCGCCCACGCCGGATCCCGGTACAGCCTGCGGATCAGCGGCTGCGTGTCCACGGCCTGCCAGTTCAGAAAGACCTCCTGGAACTTGAACTTCTCGTCGAACGCATTCCAGGTGCTGTTGTCCATGAGTGCGAAGGTGTAGTCCCTGACAAAGGGACCGCCATAGAGTTCCGCCCGTCCGTCGATGAAAAGACGCGTGCCGCCGTACTGGAGCGTGGGCTTGCCGTCGGGGCCCGGACGTTCCTCCGGAAAAAGCTTCCACATGCAGAGTCCGCCCATTCCGAATGCGTTGAAGAGGTGTCCCTGGACGGGGTTGTCGCGGATGAAGTCCGTCGCACCCATGCTGAACTTGTCAACGCTATAGCCGAAGCCGAAACGGACGTTGGCCACGTCGTTGACGTAGAACCGGTCGCTGGGGATCCAGACGATGAAGAAGCCGAGAAGCGCCGCCAGGCCCAGTTGTCCGGCCCACGCGGCCGCAAGGAGCGCCTCCGACGGGACCTTCCGCCGCAAGTACGCAAGGACGTCCGGCCAGGCCTCGTTCACGTTGAGCGCGAGGATCATGGCGCCGGGGATCCCGAAGAAAGGCATGTTCCTGAGCGCCTTGGTCATGAAAAAGTACGAGAGGACCCCGAGCAGGAGGCGGGAAAGCTTGATCCTGCGGACGTTCAGAACGCAGCTTGCCACGCCAAGGACGACGAGGACCCAGGTGAAGGTCACCGCGTAGATGTGGCCGAAATTGAACGTGGGCTGCATTTCACCGATGACGGTGCGGATGACGCTGGTGGGGTCTGCGACCTGCTGCAGGACGTCGATGGGATAGCGCGCCCCGGCCACGCCGTACGGGTTGACGAGCGTGGCGAGGACGCAGAGTGCGGTGGCAACCGCCAGGCGGCCCAGGCCCTTTCCGCGGATGAGGTCCTCCCCGAAGCGCGACGCCTTCCGGAACACCCCGGACATGAGAAGGACGTCCTGGAGTCCCTCGCCGATGAGGTAGATCAGCATCACCGCGATGCCCAGGATGAAGTAGCCGTGGGTGTTGATCCAGAGCACCATCAGGAGCGGGGCGGTGATGCAGAGGCTCCACCCCCGCCCACGGCGGCGGAACCGCTCGATCATCCAGATCCAGACCGCGGTGAAGAGGATGGAGAAGAGTTCGGGACGCATATAGAAGCGTTTGTAGCTTGTGATGGCGGCCAGGAACACGGCCGCCAGGCCCACGAGGTGCGTCTGGGGCCGGTAGGCCGTGAGAAACACGAAGAAGAACGCCAGCGACAGGAGTCCCATTTGGAGGTAGATGGGCCCGTCCAGGCCGCAGCACTTGTAGGATAGATACGCGATGATCTGGAAGAGCCACTCGTGGTTGACCCAGGGAACGGTGACGTGGACGGTCTTGACCCCGGCGCTTCGGAGCGTCTCGACGCGGGCCTGGTCGAGGAGGGCGCCCTTCGTCGCGACGACCATCCCATCGGCTTCGGTTGCGTCCTCCACCAGTCTCTTGAGCGGGGATTCGATCTTGAGCTCCACGCTCTCGAGCGGGATGTTCGCCCGGCGGAGTTTGGCCTTTGCGGCGTCATCGAAAGGCACCCCGGCGGCGACGACGAGACGCCCCGCAGGGGTGAAGACGGTCCGGCGGAGTGCAAACTGCGGGGCGGCCTCCTCCAGCGACATCTCGCGGTTCTGGGTGTAACTGTACGGCTCGTGGTCGGGGATGCGACGTTCCTCCCACATCAGCCGGCCGGTGGCGAGGTGCGTCCAGACGTCATACGAGTTGAGCTGACACAGGGTCAAAAACACCACGGTGAGACCCACGAGGAAAATCAGCACCCCGCGCGCCGCCGCGCCCGGGCGGCTGGACGGGAGATCCTCCGCGGACGGCGCGGGCACCTGCGGCCCCTTGGGATTCCTGCGGTCCACATCTTTATTGGACAAGAGAAATCGACCTCCCGGATGACGGCAACCAACCCATGGAAACGCGCTGAAGATTTCCCTAAAGCCAATAACAACAAATGGATGGAGCGGATCTACCCTTTCTTGCCCATGACGGAATCCGCATTCGCGGAGTCGTCATGGGCCGGCTCGCTCCCTCGCTCGGAAGGCCTCCCGACGCGAACGTCCAGTTCCGCGGCGAAGGTCTGGACAATCGCACGGGCGACGGCCGCGCTTTCCGTCCCCCCGCCCATCGGGAACCACCGGATACTGTCGAACGAACGGAACCATGTCAACTGGCGCTTCGCCATGCGTCTTGTATTCCGCTTCACCCGTTCGACCGTGGTTTCCAGGTCCTCTTCCCCGGCCAGGTGGTGAAGCACCTCCTTATACCCCACGGCCTGAGAGGCCTCGCGGCCGAGCGTCCCGAACTTCGCGGCGAGCCCCCGGACCTCGTCGACGAGTCCGGCGGCAAACATCTCGTCCACGCGGGTCTCGATGCGGCGGTAGAGCTCGTGCCGGTCACGGGCGATCCCTGCGATGAGGACGTGCGGGTCGGTCTTGGGGTTCGCCCATTCGGTGCGGAGTTCGCTGACGGCTCGTCCGGTCTTGTGAAACACCTCGAGGGCCCGGACGATCCGCTTGAGGTCGTTGGGGTGAATGGTCCCGGCGGAGACCGGGTCGAGGCGCCTGAGCTCCTCGTGCAGCGCCGGGGTCCCTTCGCTTTCCGCCCGCTCGTGGAGGGTCGCGCGGAGTTCCCAGTCGGCCGAGGGTCCCTCGAAGAGCCCGCTCGTCATCGCCTTGAGATAAAGCGCGGTTCCACCCGCAAAGAGCGGGAGTCTTCCGCGCCCGGACACCTCCGCCATCACCCGGCGCGCCTCGGTCACGTAGCGACCCACGCTGAACGACTCGTTCGGATCCACCAGGTCGATGAGGTGATGGGGCACCCCCCGGCGCTGGGCCGCCGTGGGCTTCGCGGTCCCGATGTCCATCCCCCGATAAACGTTCATGCTGTCGAGGGAGAGAACCTCCACGGAGAGAAGCGCCGCGAGTTCCAGCGCAACCGCCGTCTTTCCGCTCGCGGTCGGCCCGACCAGGAAAAGCACCTCACCCATCGCCGTAGCCTTGAAAGAAGGTTTTGACCCGTAAGAGTTTACGTCGGATGACCCCCCGTTTCAAGCCCTTTCCGGAAGCCACGGAAGGGGGTTGATTCGATATTCTCCCGGCGTATAATAGACGGAACGATCCCCGGCGGTTACACCGCAGAAATCCCGGGAGTGTGTCGATAAGAATGACGAGCCAGCGCGGGTGCGACGGACGGTCCGCGGGAACATTCAAAGAGCGAGGCGAACTCCGATGAGCGTTTCAAGTGCAAGTCCGCACCCGGCGTCGAATGCCCGGTCCAACCGCCGGCTCTTCCTCATCGTCTTTGCGGTCGTGGTGGTCGGGTTATCTTATGGCGTGTTGTGTATGTTTATGTATAACCCGAACTACGTAACGAAGGTCTACGACGCCGACCGGATCATGCTGAAATCCGGCGACGGGGTCGTGCTGATCGGCATCGAATGTCCGCCCGTCCAGGACACACAGGTCGGGGAACCAGGCACCCGGTTCACCGAGAAGCGGTTGCTCAACCGCTACATCCGCATCGAGTCGGACGTGGAGCCGATGGAACCGACCGGATGGATCCGGGGTTATGTTTTCTTCAAGAACGACGGACAGGAAGTGTTCCTGAACGAGGAGCTGCTGCGTAACGGTTTCGGCCGGGCGAAGCCGGTGTTCCCGAACGTCAAGTATCGCGACCGGCTGGAAGCCGCCGAGTCGGAGGCCCGGAGCAGGAAGATCGGAGTCTGGAGCCCGGACTATAAACCACCCGGCCCCTGACAGGCACACTCCGTCCTTGCACTCCCGATCCGCCGGACCTCATGCCAGGCATCGCCCGCATCGTCCAGAAGGAATCCTCGCGGCGTCGGACGGCCGAACCCACCGCACCTGAATCCCGGATCCGCAAGGGAGAGAAGCTTGGGAAGACTGCACGGTCTATTTGCGGGCGATACGCAACGGCTGGACGTGCAGTTCTTCCGTTACACCGTCAGCGGCGCCCTGGCCACCGTCGCCGACTTCGGCACGTACGCCATCCTCGTAAAGGTTCTGGGTATCCACTACCTGATCGGCAACGCGGGAAGTTCCGCAACGGGCATTACGGTCAACTACCTGCTGAGCATCTGGTGGGTGTTTCCCAGCCGGCACGTTCGCTCCAAAGGACTCGAATTCGCGATCTTCGTGCTGGTGGGACTGGCGGCGCTCGGCATGTCGGAGTTGTGCATGTACATCGGCGTGCATGTCTTCGGCATCTACGATATCCTGGCCAAGGTGCTGGCCACCGGCTTCACCCTTGTGTGGAACTTCAGCATGAGAAAACTGCTGCTTTTCCGCAACAAGGACTAAGAGCCTATCCATGGACCCGGGGAAGCGGTGGGGCGGCAACCCGGGGAAATTCCTTGAAAACCGCTTCCCCGCGCCTTCTAATTGCCGGCAGGCCGAAGCAGCGGGACAACCCGCCGGCATTGGAGTTCTGTCTCATGCCGCGGTGGACCGCCTGAGAGCCTCTAAGGAAAGGGAAGGGCCATGCTCAGCGTCAATTGCATAACGTGCGGCGAGTCGTTTCTTGTAAGCGACGAGACGATCGGTCAGCAGGCCACCTGCCCGGCGTGCGGCAAGCCGACCGTGGTGCAGGCGCCTCAGGAGGAGAAGGAAGACGGTCCCCAGGCGGAGGTGTCCTGGGAGTACTCGATCGTGAGCGACTTCGGACGCATGGGACAGGTGGACGAAAAACGACTCAACCGCTTGGGAAGACAGGGGTGGGAACTGGTGAGCGTTTTCAAGGAATCCACGGACTCCCACACCTGCTTCTATCTCAAGCGCCGAAAGCAGGCGTGACGCCCTGCGACCGCGTTCGGCCCGGCTAGTTGCCGATGCCGTCGGTACGTGAAAACGGAGCGTGCGACACACGCCCCGGAAAAAGCTCACGGTGATTCACGTCCACCGATCCGGACCTCAGCTCCGACGCAAAAGGCGGATCACCTGGAACGTGCTGCAGAAGAGCACCCCCGCAGCCCCCAGCCATGCGACACCTATCAGACCTGACTTGATGATGTCGAACATCCGGCGATCCTCCTTGTGAAAGTTAATACCCCTGGATCCACGGAAGAGAACGGAATAATCCGCCGGAGGATAGAGACACGGCGTCCTGACGCCGTAAGAGCAATAACACCAAGCTGTTATGGAGAGCATGGGAAAGTTGATTCCCGTCGGCTGATTCTTTTCTTAACCCTCCTCATGGTTCGAGACGATAGAGAAAACCAGGGGCCCCGTGGCGTCGGCAAAACGCCGCTCCGTGGAATCCGCAGTTGACAAAAGCACATCCCGTCGGGTATAGTGGATGTAAGTGGGGGCGTAGCTCAGACCGGGAGAGCGCCGCGTTCGCAATGCGGAAGTCAGGGGTCCAAATCCCCTCGCCTCCACCATTTTATGTACCGTCTTTTTCCCGCCCAAAGGCCCCGTCCCATGCCAGGGAAACGACCTGAGTTGCCATCCGACGTCGTAGAGATGCTGGGCGGGCCCGATGCCGCTCCGGTGGTCATTGCGGTTTCGGGCGGGTCGGATTCGGTCGCGCTGACGCGGATGATGAGCGAGGCGCGAAAGGGGGGCAAGCTCCCGGCTCTCGTGCTCGCGCACCTCAACCATCGAATCCGGGGCGAGGAGGCGACCGAGGACGCCGAGTTCGTGCGAACGCTCGCCGAAACGCTCGGGCTTCCGATGCGTACCGGCGAAATCGATGTCCCGTCGGCCGCCCGCCGGCGACGCATCTCCCTCGAACACGCCGCGCGCGAATGCCGCTACGAGTTCCTGAAAGACACGGCCGTCTCCCTCGGCGCCCGATGGGTCGCGCTGGGTCACACCGCGGACGACCAGGCGGAGACCGTGCTCTTCAATCTCCTCAGGGGTTCGGGGATTCACGGGCTCGCCGGCATGCCGGTCTCGCGGCCGATCGAGCCGGGTTCCCCCGTCCGCATCGTCCGACCGCTCCTCGGCGCCGCCCGCGGCGAACTGATCGAATACCTCGGGCTCTCGGGCCAGACGTACCGCACCGACCACACCAACCTGGACACCACCTGCACGCGGAACCGCATCCGGCACGAACTCATCCCTGCGCTCGAGGCGGCGTGGCCCGGCGTCCGAGCAGAGCTCGGGACGTTCGCCCGGGCCCTCGGCGAATTAGATAGCCTATTGGATACACGTGCATGTGAATGGCTCGCCCGCCGCGCCTCGCCCCCGGCCCCCCCGGCGCCACCGAGTGCGGACCCCGTCGAGGTCCCCCTCGCCGACCTCCAGGCCATCGAGGAGCCGATGCTCTCCTATGTCCTCAGGCGGCTCATCACCCGGACCCTCGGCGACCTGAGACGCATCGACGAGGTGCACGTGCGGATGATCGCCGAGCTCGTCGCCGGGGGCGCCACCGGCTCGTCGCTCGACCTCCCGAGGGGTCTTATCGTCCGGCGTGGATACGACCGGCTGTGCTTCGAAAGGGGAGAGCGGAAGGTCCCGAAAGGGGGGGGCGAAGTCGTCCGGAAAGCGGGATGGACGGTTCCGGAGGTCCCGGCGCCCGTGGAGCTCGAGACGCCCGGCTCGACACGGTGGGGCGCGTGGGTCTTCACGACTACCGTTCTCGATGGGTCCGACGTGCGGAAGGAACTTGCGGATTCGGACGCGCCGGAGGTCGCCTCCGCACCCGGCCGCCCCGAGCAGGACGCCACGACGGCGATGCGAACGTTCATCGAGTGGCTCAGGAAAACCGACCCGTCCGGCGTCGAGTACATGGACCAGGATCGCATCGGCGCGGCGACCCTGGCCGTGCGGGGTCGAGTAGCGGGCGACCGGTTCACGCCCCTCGGGGCTCCGGGTCAGACCAAGCTCAAGGACTTCTTCATCCGTCGGAAGATCCCGCAGGCCGGGCGTGACCACGTCCCGCTCATCGTCGCCGAGGGCCGGGTGCTTCTCGTCGTCGGACTGGGCATCGCCGACGGCGTCGCGCTTACCGAAGACACGAGGCGGATCCTGAAGATCCGTTCCATCCGCGAAGACGGAAACTCATCTGAAGAAAGGAAGCCATGAAAGACGACATCACGCAAAAGGGGGCAGGGGGGCGGCCCGTGGCGCTGGTCACGGGGGCATCGAGCGGCATCGGGGAGACCTTCGCCCGAAGATTCGCCCGCGACGGGTACGACCTCGTGCTCGTCGCGCGGAGGAAGCCCCGGCTCGACGCCCTCGCCGAGGACCTGCGGAAGTCCTCCGGCGCGGCCGTTACCGTGCTCCAGGCCGACCTCGCCGATCCCGCCCAGCTTAAACTCGTCGAAGACGAAATCCGCTCGACCGGCCGGCTCGAGCGCCTCATCAACAACGCCGGGTTCATGCGACCCGAGAAGTTCCTCAAGACCGACGTGGACGTCTGGGACCAGATGGTCCGCCTGCACGTCCTCGCGACCACGCGCCTGACCTGTGCCGCGCTCCCTCAGATGATCTCCCGCGGGCGAGGCGGCGTCATCAACGTCGCGTCCATCGCGGCGTTCTTCCCGGTGTCGAACAACGTCGTGTATAGCGCCACCAAGGAGTTCCTCAACATGTTCACCGAGGGACTTCTCCAGGAGCTTCACGGCACGGGGGTGCGGGTGCAGGTGCTCTGTCCCGGATGGACCCGCACCGAGCTCGTCGCCTCGGCCGACGTCGATACGTCCAGAATCCCCCGGCGGGGGTGGATGGAGCCCGGGGACGTGGTCGAGTACTCGCTGCGGTGTCTTGAGCGCGGGAAACTCATCTGCATCCCGGGGTGGCGGAACCGCCTGATGGTGCGGACGGCCCGATGGTCCATCCGCCCGATCCTCCGCTGGACGCTGAGGAACTTCCGGACCAACCAGGTCATGATGAAGGGCGATTGACGAATCTGGCCGCGCGGGCCGCGAAGAGTCGGATGTGGTCCGGGGTGGTCCCGCAGCAGCCCCCGACGATGCTCGCCCCAGCCTTCACGAGGTCCGCCAGACGCTTCACCATCGTCTCCGGGGCTTCGCGGAAGACGGTCTTCCCGTCGATGAGTTGAGGGATCCCGGCGTTGGGCTTGAACCAGAGCGGCAGCGTCGTGGCGGGACGCATGAGTCGTGCCACCTCGACGATGTCGTCGATCCCGGCGCCGCAGTTGGCCCCGACGATGTCCGCGTGTGCGGCTTCGAGCTCTTCGGCCGCCTGCGCGGGTGTCACGCCCATCATCGTCGCGTAACCCCGGGCCCCTTTCTGGAAGGTCATGGAGACGACGGTCGGGAGGTTCGAATTCTCGCGGACGGCCCGGAGCGCCGCTTTCGCCTCGCCGAGGTCCGACATGGTCTCGATGACGATGCCGTCGGGCGAGGCCTCGGCGATGGCCCGCACCTGCCCGGCGAAGCACGCAATCATCTCGGCTTCCTCGATCGTCCCGGCAGGGGCCATGAATTCCCCCGTGGGACCGACGGATGCGAAGACGAGGGCTTTTCCGCCGGCGGCCTCTTTCGAGAGCTCCACCCCCCGGCGGTTGACCTCGCCCACCTGGGCCTCGAGACCCACCTTCGCGAGCTTCAGCGGACTTCCCCCGAACGTGTTGGTGAGGAGGATGTCGGCGCCCGCCTCGACGTAGGACCGCGCCACCGCGAGGACATCGTTCGGCCGCTCGAGGTTCCATCTCTCCGGGGTCTCTCCCGCCTCCAGTCCCCGCTTGGCCAACTCGGTTCCCCACGCACCGTCCGCAATCAGCAGTCTCTTCGCCGCGAGTCGTTCTTTCCATCCGTTCATGTCCGGCTCCTATCGTTCGAAACCAACTTTGAGCATACCCGATGTCGTTCCGCCGAGAAAGCCAAAAAAAGCCGGTAGCGCCGGCGGCTCCGTCCGGCGCCCCGCCACCGCCTGTTTTGGGATTGATATCGGGCCGTCGGACGCTTATAATCCGTCACTCGCCGATATTCCCGAACTCCCGTTCACAAGGCGCAGAGGGTCGTCATGACGCAAGCCACCCAAGAGTCCGCTCCCTCCGGAAACACCCCCGTCGCCGCCGCGGCGACGAAACTCAGCCTGTGGATGGTCCTCGCCATCCTGCTCCTGTCGCTGGGGCTTCGCGCGGGGTACGTCCTTCAGCTCAGCCAGGACCTCGAGTTCCCCGACGAGAAACAATACCGGCACATCGCCGAGAATTTCATCAACGGTCACGGACTCACCGTGTCGATCGACAGCCAGACGGAAGAGCCCCTGCACGAGCCGCTGGAGATCCACCGGATGCCGCTGTATCCGCTGGTGCTGGCGCTCATGGAGAAGGCGGCTTGGGGCGTCACGTCCGTGCGGCTCCTGCAGGCCCTTTTGGGCGCGCTGAGCTGCGTGATGATCTACCTCCTGGCCGCGGAACTGGCGGGGGAGCGCGCGGGACGCATCGCCGCACTCCTCGCGTCCGTCGATCCCTTCTCCATCTACTTTGCCGGACGCTTCCTTTCCGAGACCCTCTTCGTGCTCCTGCTGATCGCCAGCTGGTGCTACGTCGTGCGGACGTGGAAGGAAGTCGTCGGCGGCGCCCCGGCCTCGCAGTGGCTCGCATCGAGCCTCGTCGCCGGACTCGTGGGCGCCGCCGCCGTCCTCACGCGCTCCACCCTTCTGCCCGTGTTTCTCCTCCTTCCGCTCGTGTGGCTCGCGGTGGGACCGCGCCGCATCAGGGGATTCGCCGTGGGACTCCTTATCCTTCTGGTCGTGGCGATGGGGCTCTCGCCGTGGGTCGCGCGAAACTACAAGCGCACATGGGACAAGGAAGCCGGCGGACGACTTGTCGTCACCACGCTCAACGTCGGGGAATCCCTCTACGAAGCGGTCGGCCCCTTCGCCACCGGCGGTCCCAACAAGGAGAACACCGTCTGGCCCGTCGAGACGCGGATCACCCGCCAGGACGAGTACGCCCGCAACCGGTTCCTGCTGGAAAAGTCCCTGACCTACATGAAGAATGATCCCGTCTGGACCTTGCGACTGGCCGGGACAAAATTCCTCCGGACCTGGAACATCACCCCTAACTACGAGAAGCTCCGGACGCCTTTCTACATGACGGTGTCGCTCGCCTGGTGCCTCCCCGTCTTCTTGACGGCTATCCTCGGACTCCTCGTCAGTCTCCGGCGCTTCCGGATGCTGGCGTGGCTGCTTCTGCCGGTGCTGGTCTTCACGCTCATCCACATGGTGTTCGTGGGAAGCGTGCGATACCGGGTGCCGATGATGCCGTTTGTGCTGGTGCTGAGCGGCATCGGGATCTGGTGGGTCGTGTCGAAAGTATTCAAGAGGGATCGAGGAACGGTCGAGAATTAGGGTGTGCGGGGACGTGCACCGTTCACCCAGGTATCGACGTAAGTCCTTACAGGTCAACATGAAACGGTATATCCGTGACCGCTTCCTCTTCGGAATGGCTGTCTTCCTGGCGCTTTTGGGGTCAGGGATTGTCATCTACCGCGTCCAGTTTGGCGCGAAAGCGGTACGAGAGCGGGCCGTTTTGACGCTGAATAGGCTGTTAGGCGCCCAAGTTGTCGTGGGCGCCGCGAGTTTCCATCCCCTCCTGGGCGTCGATCTCCGCGACGTCACCGTGTCGCTTGATGACGCGTCCGGCCATCCCAAAGTACTCGCGCGGATGTCGCGCGTGAGACTGGTCCCCCGCTTCGCCCCTTTGCTCGCCGGCAAGTTCAGCATCCGCAGCATGACCGTCCGGGACGGGGAAGTCGCCGTCGAGCGTCTGAGCGACGGGCGCTTCAACGTCGAGCCGGTGATCGAAGCCATCCGACGATATTACCCGAACAAGGACGGCTTCCCGGCCGTGGACTTCGACCGGGTGCGCATCTCGTACACGGATGACGTGCTGGTGGGCAAGGACGGGAAGCCGACGAGCACGGAGCTCCGGAACGTCCTCGGCTCGATCTCCCCGGCGGGGCCTCGCTCCCGGACGTTCCTCGCGGACCTGGCGGTGACCGAGACGGAATTCGGAAGATGGACGGTGAAGAACGCCCGGTTCGACGCGGAGAACGGGACGCTCGCGTTGACGGCGAAGAGTTCGCCGATCCCGCTGGACGAGAAGCTGAAAGAGCGGATGAGCGGGAAGGCACGGGACGAGTGGGAACGTTTCAGTCCGCGGGGCGGCACGGTCCAGCTGACCGCAAACTTCCGGTACGACCGGCGCGCGGCAAAACCGGTCGACTTCGACGTGCTGGCGCGGTTCGAGCAGGCCGCCGCGTCTTACGACGCATTCCCCTATGAGGTCACGGACCTGTCGGGGAACCTCCTCTTCCGGCCCACCGGCGTGGAGGTGGAGAGTCTCGCGGGTCGAAGCGGCGCCACCCCGGTGAGCGTCCGGGGCAGTTCCGGCTACGGGGCGAAGGACCCGGTGGACCTTCGGATCGAGGCCACGCGCCTGCCTCTCGACGCCAAGCTCCGCGCCGCCTTCGACTCTTCCGAGCGGGAAACGTGGGACGAGTTCCACCCGGAAGGACTGGTGGACGTCGCTCTCGCGCTCAACCGTGACACCGATCGGGCCGGGAAGCTGCGCGTGCGGATCCTCGCGACGCAATCCCCGGCAACACGGGTCCACGCGGTCTTCTCCGGATTCCCATACCCCATCGATCTCGAAGGCTCCGCGCTCTACGACCGCGGGGCGGTGAGGTTCGTCAAGACGCCCGTCTCGACGCGGAAGATCGATAACCTCGTCCCCGGAGTGGTCATCGCCCGTCATGGCGACGTGGTGATGGAGTTCGACGGCGGGACAGAACCGGGGTGTCCGAACCCCCTGGTGAACCTGACGTGCCGGCTTCGTCCGGGCGGCCGACTCCCGCTGGACGCCGACCTGAAGCAGGCGCTTCCTGCTCCCATCCGCGAGGCGTGGGACACCCTGGACCTTGCCGGCAGCGTGCGGGCGACGTGTCTCATCCAGCGGACCGACCCCGAACAGCCGGCGCTCGACCTTGCGGTGGCGCTGACGGATCTGCAGACGCGCATCCGGTGTCGCGATTTTCCGCGCGAGATCCGCGACCCGGCGGGTTCCATTACGTATGAGCGCACGGCCGCGCAATTCCCGCTGGGGCGGCTGGTCATGCACGACCTCAAGGCCGTGTCGGACAACGGCACGGTGAGCATCGCCGGAGAGATTTCCGGCTTCCGGCCCTCCGAGCCGGTCGAGAAGATGGACCTGACGATCCGGGGCACGAACGTGGCGCTCGACCGGGAACTCCGCAGGGTCACGCCGGGACGGTACGCGCCCCTGTGGGACTACCTCTCCCCGACGGAAGACTCGCTGGTGAACGTCGAATGCCGGCTTGCGCGCACGCACCGCGGGCAGGAACACGCGGACTTCTCGCTCGACATCGACAGCATCGACAGCTCGCTTCAGTGCGCCGACTTCCCGTACCGGGTCGAGCACCTGCGGGGACTCGTCGAGTACCGCTCGAACGAGCAGTCGGGCGACGGGGTGCTGCGCCTTGCGGACCTCCGGTGCAGCGCCCGGCAGTGCGGGATCGGACTCCACGGGACGTTGTCGGGTTTTGCACCGGGGAAGGGCATCGACCGCGTGCAGCTGGTCATCGACGGACAGATGGTGCCTCTGGACGCGAGGCTCCGGGCGTGTCTTCCGGAGAGATACCGGAAGACCTTCGACGCGTTTCATCCGGAGGGACACGCGGACGTGGCTTGCACGCTGAAACGCGCCTCGCGCGACGAGCCGCTCTGCGCCGAGATCTCCATCACGCCGCTCGGCTCCTCGATATGCCACGAGGACTTTCCGCTGCGGCTGAGCGACGTTTCGGGCAGCATCACCATCGCGGACGGCGAAGTGAACGTCCGCGGGATGCGTGCGAGGGCCGCGGGCGGCACCGTGACCCTGGACGGCGCCGTCCACCGGAACGGGTCTCGCGGGTTGGATTTCGTGGTCAAGGGCGAGGGACTCACCGTCGGCGACGAACTCGCCTCGGCGCTCCCTAAAGGATCCCGCGAGCTCTGGCAGAAGCTCTCACCCGCCGGCGCCGTGACGATCTCCGGCACCGTCCACAGCACCGACAACGGCACCGACGGAGCCTATGTGGAGTATTCGGGCGTCATCCTGCCCAGGGACCTGTCGCTGCGGCTCGGACTCGATTTCCAGAAACTCTCCGGGGCGATCAAGCTGGACGGCCGGGTCTCGGAAGGGAAACACGATTTCCACGGCCGCGCGGAGTTCACCACCGCGACCATCGGCGGGAACACCGTCCGCGAGCTCCGGGGCAGCTTCGAGAAACACGACAACCTCTTCAGCGTCTACGAGCTCGCCGGGAAGGCCTACGGCGGCGACGTTTCGGGACAGCTTCGCATGAAACTGGACGATCCGGTCACGTACGGCATGGTGGCGGATGCAAATAGTTTGCGTCTGAGCGAGCTGCTGCGAAAAGCGTTCGACATCGGGGACGACCGTCTGGAGGGACGGCTTTCGGGCCGGGTGATGCTCCAGGGACGCGGGACCGACGCCGGGAGTCTCGTCGGCGAGGCCGACCTCAAGGTCCGCCAGGGCCAGCTCTGGGAGGTGCCCTTTGTGCTGCGTCTCCTGAACGTGCTCCAGTTGTCCGTGCCCGAGCGATCGAGCTTCAGCGACGCGGAGTTGCGACTGCGCTTTTACGACCGGCACATCGACGTCACGAAGGCGGCGCTTCTGGGAAGGACCTCGGCGATTTACGGGGAAGGGACCCTGGAGTCCGGCGGCGCCGTCAACCTCAGCTTCTCCACCGACTTCGGCTGGCTCCGGCTCCTCGATCTGCCGGTCATCACCCCGGTCGTCCGAACCATCCAGAAACAGCTCTTCCTGGTGAAGATGACCGGGAGTTTGAACGATCCGAAGGTCGAGGTCCTGCCGATTCCCCAGGTCACCGGCCCCGTGAAGAGCCTCGTGGGCGCTCTCGGGGGTATTCGGATAGGCTCTACCCAGAAATCGTCGAAGGACACGAAGTGAGCGAACTCCTGGTATTTCTCGCGGACGTCCACCTGCGTCGCGAGGAACTCGCAAAGCGCGACGCCCTCGTCCGGTACCTCGCCGGGGTTTCCCGGAGCGGGGTGCATCTGTACCTGCTGGGCGACCTCTTCAACACGTGGATCGGCCAGGTCCAGCTCGAAGACGAGCCGGAGCTTGTCCCGGTCTTCGACGCGATGCAGGCCCTGGTGCAGTCGGGGGCGAAGCTCACGTTCTTCCACGGGAACCGCGACTACCCCATCGGGAACGACCTCACCCGCACGCTGGGCGCCGAGACCGTCCGCTATTCCAAGGTCATCGACCTGAACGGCCGGAAGACCTTTCTCACCCACGGCGACCTTCTGTGCACGTCCGACCGGCTTTACCACTTCGCGCGGTTTTTCATGCGGGGACCGATTTCGGGTCTCCTCTTCCGGCTCTTGCCCACGGATTTCAAGTACGGCATCGTCTCGAGCTACCGGGGGATGAGCGAGCGACGCGACTCCATGCGACGGGGAAAACGCCACGGCATTCACCCCGCCAAGGTGCACCGGCTGATGCGCCGCGGGGTCCAGATCATCGTCTGCGGCCACGTCCACGAGCACCGTGACTGCACCTACCGCCGGCGGGGCCGCGAGCTGCGCCTCATCACCCTCCCGCAGTGGGAATCTCAGGGGGCGGCGCTCGAATACGCCGCCGGCAAGTTCACCCTGAAGACCGTCGATTTCGCTTGAAATCGCCCCCGCCGTTCGCCACACTAGACCTTATTGTTCTTTGCATCGGCCAAAGGGCCGCGCGCACCCGCCGTAGCGTTCCCTTCCCCTTCGGGGGAGGGTGAGGGAAATTTCTCAAGAAAACGCGCGTTTTTCGGCGATTCGAAGAATCCCTCACCCCGACCCTCTCCCGGAGGGAGAGGGAGAGTTGGCCCATTAGCCATGCAAAGTTCAATAAGCCGGCCGATCATGCGAGGCTCTTTGCAGGAGTCCATCCATGGACCTCACGCAGCTTCTGACGCTCGCCGTGGAGAGCGGCGCGGACGAGGTGATTGTGTCGGCGGGCTCGCCGTGCGTGCTGCGGAAAGAGGGCAAGTTCCTCGCTGCCCGGCCCGACACCCTCTCCGGCGACGACGCGCGCAATCTTCTCTACGCCGCGCTCGGGCCCGAGCGCGTGGAGCGGCTGGAAAAGGACCGTGAGCTCCACTTCACCTGGACGACGCGCGAGAAGCACGCGTGCCTGGGGGAGGTGTATTTCGAGCGTGGGGCGGTGGCGGCGGTGTTCCGGATTGCCCCGTCGGCGGCGCCGCTTCCGGCGAAGCTGGGGCTTCCGTCGCTGGCGGCCGACGCCGTTCGCTCCGCACAGGGACTCGTGGTCGTCGCTTCGCCTCCCGGGCACGGGAAATCCACCATCCTTGCGAGTCTCGTCGAGTTGGTCAATTCCGAGCGCGAAGCGACGGTCCTCGCCATCGAGGAACGGGTCACGCACCCCCACGCAAACCGGAAATCGGTCATCCACCAGAGGGAAGTCGGCCGGGACACGTCGAGCTTCGCCGAGGCCCTGGCCTCGGCCGGACGACACCAGCCGGACGTGCTGGTGGTGGATCCGGTGAACGACGCCGGGACCCTCCGCACGGTGCTCGCGTTCACGGGGCACCAGCGTCTTGCGATCATCTCCATGGAAGCCGACTACGTGACCGACGTGCTGGCGAAGCTGCTGGAGGCGACGGAGGGGCCGGACTCGGAGAGTCTGCGGCGGCACCTGGCCTCGTCGCTGCTGGTGGTGACGGCGCTGCGGCTGATTCCGCGCAAGGACGGCGCCGGCTGCGTCCTCGCCACGGAGCTCTTGCGGGTGGACGCCCAGGTCGCGCGACTCCTGCGCGCCGGGAACCTCAAGGCCCTCGCCAAGCGCATGACCGATCCCGACGAAACCGGTCTGTGGACCATGGACAGCTTCATCCTGAGACTTCACGAGCGCGGACTCGTCGACGACGAGGCCGCTCGACGTTACCTCCTGGACCATGACGTACTGGACACCGGATGACCAGTTTTCTTTTTTCACTCAACCTGATGACGGCCACCGCGCTCGTCTACGTGATCTGGCAGCGGGACAAGCTGCGGGCGAGGGTCCTCTTTCACGTCGTGGGACTGGCCGGGGCGGCGGCGCTCTACGCCCTGATGGTGTGGCGCTCCGCGGTCACCGAGATCGTCCCGGACGAGATCCCGACGTTCTTCCTGGTTCGCGTCGTGGTCGCGGCGCTGGCCTATGTTCCCTTCCTCGTGTTCCTGGTGGTGTCGTATGCGCGGGCCCTGGGGACCGTGGCGGCCGGGGGGATTTCGACGAAAGAGATCGAGCTGGAGGAGGCCGCGCACGCCCTGCGCTTTGGACACCACGGCCAGGCCGGTCAAATGGCACACCGGGTCCTCGAGAGAGACCCGGACAACGTCACGGCCCGCACGATCATGGCCGAGGTGCAGTTGCACTCCGGACAGTACGAGAAGGCCATCGGGTCGTACCGTCTGGCGATGACCGCGGCCCGGGACAACGCCGAGTTCGCGCAGCTCGTCTTCGCGGCGGCCGTGATCCTCAACGAGCACCAGGGGGACGACAAGGGGGCGGTCCAGGAGCTGGACCTCATCCGCAAGCGCATGCCGGGCACCCCGCAGGCCGACAAGGCGCAGAAGTGGATCGTCTGCATCATGGACCAGGCCGCCCGCGAGGGATAGCGGGTCGCCGGGAAAGCGGTGTCATCCTGAGCGTAGCGAAGTTCACTCGCCTCCGGCGAGGATCTGGCCGGGGCAGGGGGCAAACGTCCTATCTCCCGGCAGAATCGGGTGTGTCAACTACTACCGGGCAAGATTCTTCGTCCCCCTCGGCGACTCGGGGTCCTCAGAATGACATGTTGGCGACCGAATAGTCTCCAAGAGGTCGGAGCATGATCGTCACCGTCACGCTCAATGCGTCCGTGGACCGAGTGCTCTTGGTGCCCGGACTGCGTCTCGGGAAGAACGCCAAGGGGACGCTCGTCGCCACCGTCCCCGCCGGCAAGGGCGTCAACGTCTCGCGTTACCTCTCGGCCCTGGGGGTTTCGTCCATCGCGGCCGGGTTCGTCGGCCGACGGGAGCTCCGGCTGTACGAGGACAGCTTCCAGGACACGTCCGTCACCTCGATGCTCATCGACGTGCCCGCCCCCACGCGCGGCAACACCACGCTTTTGACGGACGCGAAATCCCCCGAGACGCACGTCCGCGAGGAAGGGTTCCCGGTGCCGGCCGAGACGAAGCTCCAGCTCCGGGAACTCCTGTTCGAGCTGTCGAGCGTCCACGGACCGTTCGTCCTGGCCGGAAGCCTCCCGCCTGATTTCTCCATGTCGGAGTTCACCGAGATCCTGACGGGTCTCAAGTCGCGCAAGGCCGTCGTCGTGGTGGACGCCTGGGGGACGGCGCTTCAGTCCGCCCTGGCCGCCGAACCGGACCTCATCGCACCCAACGAAGAGGAACTGGCCGAGCTGGTGGGGCGGGAGACGAGTTCCGTGGCCGCCGTCGTGGACGCGGCGCGATCGCTCTTGCCCAGCGTCCCGGAAATCGCCGTGAAACGCGGACGGCGGGGCGGGGTCCTGGTGACGAAAGAGGCCGCCTGGTCCGCGTCGCTGGACCTCGAAGACGCAAAACCCGAAAACACAGTGGGCGCCGGGGACGCCTTCCTTGCGGGATTTCTCGCCGCGCGCGAGCGCGGCGAGCCGCCCGAGCGCCGGTTGGCCGCGGGCGTCGCCGCAGGCTCCGCTAGCGTCCTCACCACCACCGTCGGCACGCTCGACCACGCAGCCTATGAGAAATTCCTTGCCCAGGTCGACGTGAAACCCGTGGAATTCCGCGACGCCGCCAAGGGATGAACCGAGAACCGGCCGCCGCCGACTTCACAACGAAGGGGTGAAGCATGGAATGGCTCACGCTCCAGCAGTGGTCGCCTTATGCGGCGGGCGTCGGCATCGGGATCCTTTCGTGTCTGGCGCTCCTCCTCTCGGACAAACCCATCGGGTGCTCGACCGCGTTCGCCCAGACCAGCGGCATGATCGAGAGGCTTTTCCGCGGCCGGAAGGTGCTGGAGAAACCCTATTTTGTGAAGGTCCCGCCGGTCATCGACTGGTATTGGATGCTGGTGGCGGGCGTCTTCGTCGGGGCGTTCCTGTCGGCCAGACTTTCGAGCGATTTCGGATTTCAGTGGGTGCCGACGAAGTGGGCCTGCGCGTTCGGTGACGGCCGCGCGCTTCGCATCGCCGTCGCCGCCCTGGGCGGCATCTTCCTGGGCTTCGGGGCCCGGTGGGCGGGAGGCTGCACCAGCGGCCACGGCATCAGCGGAACCCTCCAGCTTACCCTCAGCAGTTGGGCCGCGGCGGCGTGCTTTTTCATCGGAGGCATCGCCACGGCCATGCTGATCTATCGAGTTGTCGGTTCGTGAGAAGGGAGATGAAGATGCTGACCCAGATTCACTCGCGGAAGAAACTCCAGCTCCTCCTCGGGTTCCTGGTCGGGATCGCCTTCGGCTTTTTCCTTCAGAAGGGAGGCGTGACGAAGTACGACGTGATCATGGGCCAACTGCTGCTCGTGGATTTCACGGTGGTCAAGGTGATGCTCTCGGCGGTGATCACGGGGATGCTGGGGGTGCACCTCTTGAGGAGCCTGGGACTGGCGCGGCTGCACCCGAAGGCGGGATCGGTGGGGTCGAGCATTGTCGGTGGACTGATCTTCGGCGTGGGGTTCGCGGTGCTCGGGTATTGTCCCGGGACGCTGGCCGGCGCCGTCGGCAACGGTTCTCTGGACGCGCTCTTCGGGGGCATTCCGGGCATACTCATCGGGGCCGGACTCTTTGCCGCGCTCTATCCCCGGCTGAATGCCGTCATCCTTAAGAAGGGCTTCTTCGGCGACGTCAGCCTGCCCCAACTCCTCCACGTCAATCCGTGGGTGGTGGTGATCCCCGTTGCGGCCCTTCTGACGGGACTGCTTATCTGGATGGAAAGCGCGGGGCTGTGACGACCGCAAGCAGTGTGCTGCCGGCTTATTCCTTTGCCCCGGCTTTGCGCAGGTCCTCCGCGATCTTCTTCAGTCCGAACTGGGTGGCCAACGTCAACGGCGTCTTCCCGTCCACGTCCTTCACCGCGACGTTCGCACGGTTCGCCAGGAGCATATCGACGAGGTCCTGTTGCCCGGACCACACCGCATAGTGCAGCGGCGTCTTGCCGTCGGAGGTCTGCACGTTCACCTTCGCTCCCTTGTCCAGGAGATGCTTGACCAGGTCGGGCCGACGCGTCTGCACGGCGGCGACCAGCGGCGGAAACAGGCTGACTCTCCCGTCGGCCCAGGTGGCGGTCTGCCCGACGTTCACGTCGGCCCCCTGGTCGATGAGCCAGTTCGCCAGGTCGTAGTTCTTCCTTGCAAGGGCCCAGAAGAGGATCGTCGAAGTGTTCTGGGAAGCCACCACGGCCGCCCCGCCCGAACGGTCCTTGAATTCGAAGGGCGTGTTCATAGGCGACGGCCAGGACCCGACCGCGGAGCGAACCGCCAGGTCGTCCTCCGCCTGCATCCCCTGAAGCATGTCCTGCAGAAGCAGGTGCTTCTTGACGTAGTATCCGCCCACGAGCACCAACGCCACGACGACGACGATCACGACCCCCCGGATGAGCCACTTTTTCCACATCGCAGTCCCCCCCCATAAATAAGGCACGTAAGGATTCCCGAACTTTCCACCTGCGAAACCCGGCGCTGCAAGCGTCCCGGCGGGACGGCGCGTCCGGCGTGCGATTATTCCTTCGCCCCCGCCTCGCGCAGGAGCCCCGCGATATTCTCGTGCTTCGCTTCGACGGCCCGCATCAACAGCGTCTTTCCCACCGTGTCCTTCGCGGCGAGGTCGGCCCCCCTGGCGAGGAGCGCCTCGACGGTCTCCTTACCCTTCCCGGACCAGGCCGCCCAGTGCAGGGGGCGTCGCCCCTGCATTGTCCTTTGCGTTCAGGTCGGCGCCCCTGGAGAGAAGCCGCTCGACCAGGTCCCGCCGCCCCGCGTATGCAGCCCAGTGGAGCGGCGTCAACCGATCTTCGCTCCGCGCGTTCACCGGACAGGGGAACGAGTTCACGAGCTCCACGATGGTCGCGTCGTCGCCCATGTCCAGCGCCGCGCCCAGGTGCCGCCCGAGAATTTGCCTGCGGACGACGTAGATCCCCGCGAGCACAAGCGCAAGGAAAAGGAGGATCGACAGGGGAGGGATGAGGATTCTGCGGCGCGACATAGGCGGGCCTCCGCCAAACTCAGGGCCGGTGCGGACGCCACAAGCCGGAATGTCCTCTCCCTCACGGCGTCAGCCGGAAGGGAAACTCTTTCCGATACTGCTCTAAAGCCGCGCTGAACGCGTCGTCGCGGGCTTTCTGGCGGTCTAAGTCCGCATGGCTTGGCCCGTCGATCCACAACCACTGCGAGCGCGCGGAGGCGCCTTCAATCTCTTTGCCGCCGGACGTGAAGGTGACACCATACGTGGGACGTGCGGAGGAGTAATTGCTTTGGTAGGTCTGCCCGGTGCTTCCGCCGTAGCCGTACGTTCCGCTGTTCGACCCCCGGTATGCGCCGCCGCGGGAGAACCCCTGGGCACACAGGCACCCCGCCTTCGCAAAGGAGCTCATCGCGAGGAGGACGGAGACAAGCAGAACAACTACAATGGCTTTCATCGATTCCTCCTTCCCCGCACGGCCTGCCGCACGCTCTCGTCCGCCGCGGTCTCGATGATTTCCGGTCGTGTACATCCGTTTTATCGGAAGCGGATGCATTTCTCTTTAATCTTATCTGTCTTGACCGACGGGGTCAAGCGAAACCCCCGACGTGCCGCCGGTTTATTTTCCGGCGCGTTTCATGGCCTTCTTCGCGGCGGCCGCGATGTGGGGCTTCGACAGGCCGTACCGGTCAAAGAGCTCGTCGGGCGTCCCGGATTCGCCGAAGACGTCCCGCACGCCGATGCGCACCACGGGCGTCGGCCACTGCTCGCTCAGCACCTCCGAGACCGCGCTCCCCAGTCCCCCGATGATGCTGTGTTCCTCGGCGGTGACGACGGCCCCGCACTCCTTCGCCGCCTGCACCACCATCTTCTCGTCGAGCGGCTTGATGCTCGACATGTTGATGACGCGCGCTTTTATGCCCGCCTTGGCAAGGTCCTCGGCCGCGTCGAGCGCAATGCCCACCATCTGTCCGCACGCGATGATCGCGACGTCCGAGCCCTCCCGGAGCACCATCCCCTTGCCCAGCTCGAACCGGTAGTCCTCGCCGAACGTCACCGGCACCTTCGCCCGGGTGAAGCGCATGTAGACCGGCCCGTCCAGGTGTTCGAGCACCCACGGCAGGGCCTTCTTCGTTTCGGTCGCGTCGGCCGGGACGATCACCTTCATCTCCGGTATCGCGCGGAAGATGGCAACGTCCTCGTT
>Ga0182021_10001023_pt1 | contig 31903 bp, 29 predicted proteins | sample 612E3MmetaG_FD_120493 | JGI IMG/M metagenome (GOLD analysis project Ga0182021, IMG submission 120493) | Permafrost microbial communities from Stordalen Mire, Sweden - 612E3M metaG (Illumina Assembly) | ecosystem: Environmental > Terrestrial > Soil > Wetlands > Permafrost | place: Sweden... | reverse complement strand
TACTCTCATTCTTAAGAGCTGCCCTGGTGGTGTAGGGGCTATCATGCGGGCCTGTCGAGCCCGCGACTCGGGTTCAAATCCCGGCCAGGGCGTTGTAAGAGGGCCCGTAGCTCAGTCTGGTAGAGCGCTCGGCTTTTAACCGAGTGGCCGCGGGTTCAATTCCCGTCGGGCCCGTCCTTGATTTTTAAACTGGAGGATAAATTGTGAAGAAAGATATTTTAAAACACAAATTAGTTCCAGATCATACTATTTTGTCAAAAACAGAAGCGAATAAGGTATTAAAACAGCTTAACATCCGTCAAGAGCAGCTTCCCAAGATAAAATCTGATGACCCGGTTGTTAAAGAAATAGATGCAAAACCGGGAGATATTTTGAAAATTACACGGAAGAGTCATACTGCTGGAAAATTTGCCACTTATCGTCTGGTATTGGAATGAATTTTAATTTGTACGTTACAGCTTATAATATTAATATTAAATCAGATGAAGTGCAAATATTAATTAGTAACGTATTAATTTGATATTTTCACACTCATAAGTGTAATAAATTTTTTATTTAGAATACCCGAGAAGCCATGATTAGTAATGATTTATTTTTTGGAGGAATTTAATGGTAAAAAATGCATGGGAACTGGTTGATGCATTTTTTGATGAATACAACCTGGTAGATCACCACATCAAATCTTACAACGACTTTGTAGACCACAGAATACAAGACATAATAGATATTACAGAACCTATTGTTCTCGAACAAGGAGAATACTCCATACAAACTGGAAAAGTAGTGATCAAAAAACCTTTCATTAAAGAAGCGGATGGATCCAAGAGTAAAGTTTATCCCACTCAAGCTAGACTCAGAAATCTAACTTATTCGGCGCACATGTATCTGGAAATGGCTCTGACTAAAGGAGAGGATGAGCAGGAAATGGAAGAAGTATACATCGGTGAATTGCCAGTAATGTTGAAATCAAGCATTTGTCATCTAAACGGACTTAATGATGCCGAAGTTGAAGATAGTGGAGAAGATCCACAGGATCCTGGTGGTTATTTTATAGTTAATGGTTCAGAAAGAGCTATTGTAACTATGGAGGAAATAGCACCAAATAAAATCATCTTAGAGCGTGTTGGTGAAAAAGAGGATAGACGTGCCAAAGCTATTGTAACTTCTATAAAAAGCGGATTCAGAGCAAGAATAAATTTAGAATACAGAAAACCTCGTAAAAAAGGAGTTTTCCTCCGTATATCATTCCCTTATGTTCCTGGAGAAATACCATTAGTGGTTCTGTTGAGAGCTTTAGGATTGGAAACTGATAAAGATTTGGTTAGCAGTATTTCTGATGAAAATGACATACAATTCTTGCTTATAGATGATATACAAACTTCTGAGATAACTAATACTTACGATGCTGTTAAGTATATTGGTAATAGGGTAGCTAAAGGAATGACTGAGGAATACAGAATAAAAAGGGCGGAAGATGTTATAGATCGTTATTTATTACCTCATATCGGTGTTGATTCAGATAAAAGGGCAGAAAAGGCTACTTATCTTGCGGAAATGGCTGAAATGCTCTTACAGGTCATATTCGAAAAAAGAGATCCTCATGATAAAGATCATTATGCTAACAAGAGGCTGCGTGTATCTGGAGATTTAATGGAAGATCTATTCCGGGTTGCTTTCACTAGTTTAACTCGAGATATGACTTATCAACTGGAGAGAAGTTTAGCTAGAGGAAAAGAACCTTCAGTTAAGCAGGCAGTACGTTCAGATGTATTAACTGAGAATATCAAGCATGCCATAGCCACTGGTAATTGGGTTGGTGGACGTGCTGGTGTAAGCCAACTTTTAGATAGAACTAGTTACATGGGAACGTTATCCCATCTCAAGAGAGTTGTATCACCTTTATCAAGAAGTCAACCTCACTTTGAGGCCCGTGATTTGCATCCAACGCAGTTTGGAAAAATATGTCCCAACGAGACTCCGGAAGGACCTAACTGTGGATTAGTGAAAAATTTGGCCATTTTGGCAAAAATATCTGAAGGATCAGATCCGCATGATTTGGAAGAAGTTATTAAGAAAATGAAGATTGTAAATCCAATAAAAATCTAGAATTTGCTTTTTCATTATTATATTACAAAAAATGAAGGTTTAAAATTTAGCCAAAGTTTATTTTTATAAAAAATTCTTAATTATTAAGATTAAAAAAAATCCTAAATCCTGATATTGGGGGAAAATCGTGAAGAAATCCAAAATTTATGTAAATGGTAAACTCATTGGAACCTGTGATGATCCAGAAGAGTTTCTTAGTACTATGCGAGAGAAACGGAGATCTGGCGAGGTTTCCCATGAAATGAATATAACTTATTATCCGGACACTAACGAGATATATTTATTCAACGATCCAGGCAGAACCAGAAGACCTGTTATAGTAGTTGAAGATGGAGAATCAGCTTTAAAAGAAGAGCATACTGAAAAATTAGCTCAAGGAGAGCTTAAATGGAATGATTTAATTAATGATGGGATAGTGGAATACTTGGACGCTGAAGAGGAAGAAAATACTTACATAGCTATGTTCGAGGATGATGTCACTAAAGATCACACTCACCTAGAGATAGATCCATCCACCATGTTGGGCATATGTGCAGGTATTATTCCCTATGCTAACCATAATTCATCACCCAGAAATACCATGGAAGCGGGAATGACCAAACAGGCTTTGGGGTTATACGTTTCTAATTACGGACTCCGAACAGATACTAGAGCCCATCTTTTGCATCATCCTCAGGTGCCAATTGTTAAAACTAAAAGTATAGACGCTACTCAATATGATAAAAGACCTTCTGGACAGAATTTTGTTGTAGCTGTAATGTCCTATGAAGGTTATAATATGGAAGATGCACTTATTCTAAATAAAGCCTCTATAGAGCGGGGACTGGCAAGATCATCATTTTTCAGATCATATGAGGCATCAGAACGAAGATACCCTGGTGGACAGGAAGATAAATTTGAGATCCCTGAAAACATAGTAAGGGGATATAGGTCTGATGAAGTTTACAGGCATCTGGATGAAGACGGAATAGTAAACCCCGAGGTAACCGTAAAATCGGGGGATGTTTTAATTGGAAAAACTTCACCACCTAGATTCTTAGAGGAAATAGATGAATTTGGAACCGTTGCTGAAAGGAGAAGAGAAACTTCGGTCACAGTTCGTCATGGTGAACACGGTACCGTAGATGCAGTTATGCTCACAGAAACCGTAGAAGGAAGTAAATTAGCCAAAATAAGAGTTCGAGATCAAAGACAGCCTGAATTTGGTGATAAATTTGCTTCAAGACACGGACAAAAAGGTGTGGTAGGACTTATCGTATCCCAAGAGAATATGCCATTCACAGAAGATGGTGTAACAGCAGATCTCATAATCAATCCTCATGCAATACCCTCTAGGATGTCGGTGGGTCAAGTTCTAGAGATGCTGGCAGGTAAAGCCGGAGCATTGGAAGGAATACGTATGGATGGTACACCATTCAGTGGAAATCATGAATTAGAGATAATGGAACTTTTAAAAGCCAATGGATTTGAAACTGCTGGAAGAGAGTCTCTTTACAATGGAATAACTGGTGAAAGAATAGAAGCGGAAATATTCATTGGAGTAGCTTTCTACCAGAAATTGCATCACATGACCTCAGATAAAGTTTACGCCAGATCCAGAGGCCCAATACAAGTATTGACGCGACAACCCACAGAAGGAAGAGCCAGAGAGGGTGGTTTAAGATTTGGAGAGATGGAAAGGGATTGTTTAATTGCTCATGGAGCTGCCCTAGCCTTAAAAGAGAGACTTCTAGATGAATCAGATAAATATGAGGCTATAGTATGTGAATGTGGTATGATAGCCATCCACGATCGTATAAGGGATAAAAAATATTGTTCTCTCTGTGGAGATGTTGATACATTCCCAGTAGAAATTTCATACGCATTTAAACTTTTACTAGATGAACTCAAGAGTTTATGCATATTCCCTAAACTAGTACTGAAGGATAAAGCTTAAATCGTTCTGAAAATCTTTAATATTATTTAAATTAAGTGCTAGGAATAAATAGCGGATAAAACTTCGAAAAAAATCATTAGATCAGGATAATTAAATAAAAGAGTATAATATAAGGAGAGAATAGCTTGAAAGGAATTTTAAAGAAAATTTCGCAGATTAATTTCGGTCTACTGTCCCCCGAAGACATAAGGAAAATGTCTGTTACCAAGATCGTCACTCCAGATACCTATGACGAGGACGGATATCCGATAGAAGCAGGACTTATGGATCCAAGACTTGGTGTAATCGATCCGGGATTACGATGCAGATCATGTGGTTCCAAGGGTGGGGACTGTCAGGGACACTTTGGCCATATCAATTTGGCGAGACCAGTTATACATGTAGGGTTTGCTGATACAATCCATAAAATATTAAGATCAACCTGCACTAAATGTGGAAGGGTTCTTTTAACCGAAAGTGAAATAATTGACTTCAAAGAAAAAATAGAGTTCAAGTTGCAAAACGATGAAAGTCTAACTGGCGTAATAAAAGAAATTTACACTGTTGCCCGCAGAGACAAATGTCCTCACTGTGATGAAGATAAGGAAGAAATTAAGATAGATAAACCCATATCTATAGTAGAAGGGAACTATAAGCTTACTTCTTCTGAAGTTAGGGAAAGATTAGAGAGAATTCAGGAACAAGATTATCTACTAGTTGGAGTAAATCCTGCTGTAGCAAAACCTGAATGGATGGTATTAACAGTATTACCAGTTCCTCCAGTCACTGTAAGACCATCTATCACTTTAGAGACGGGAGAACGTTCTGAAGATGATCTGACTCATAAATTAGTTGATATTCTTAGGATAAATCAAAGATTAAAAGAGAATATGGAGGCAGGAGCCCCCCAATTAATAGTAGAAGATCTATGGGAACTTCTCCAATACCATGTCACCACTTACTTTGATAATGAGGCTTCTGGAGTGCCACCGGCCAGACATAGATCAGGAAGGCCACTTAAAACATTAGCGCAACGTTTAAAAGGTAAAGAAGGGAGATTCAGAAGTAACCTATCTGGTAAAAGGGTTAATTTCTCTGCAAGGACAGTTATATCTCCAGATCCTAATATAAGTATTAATGAAGTAGGTGTTCCTGAAATGATAGCTACAGAAGTCACAGTACCAGTTTACGTGACAAAATGGAACATTGAACAACTGAAAGAGCATATTCAAACCGGTCCTAAAGTACATCCTGGTGCCAATTATGTTATACGACCCGATCAGAGGAAGATCAGAGTCTATGACGAGACTAAAGAAGCAATTATTGAGAAGTTAGAGCCAGGTTTTATTGTAGAAAGACATTTAAAAGATGGAGATATTGTATTATTCAATCGGCAGCCATCTCTGCATAGAATGTCCATGATGGCTCATGAAGTAAAAGTTTTACCACATAAAACATTCCGATTGAATTTATGTGTATGCCCACCGTACAATGCTGATTTTGATGGTGATGAGATGAACATGCACATCTTCCAAACTGAAGAATCACGTGCAGAGGCGAAATCCCTCATGAGGGTGCAGGAACACATCCTTTCCCCTAGATTCGGAGGACCTATCATTGGGGGCATCCATGATCATATATCAGGTGCTTATCTCCTTACTAGATTAGGGTCTGTTTTTAGGGAAGAAGATGTTTATCAAATGCTTATAAAATCTAATATACCCTTACCAAAAAGAAAAGGTACTACTTGGACTGGTAAAGAAATTTTCAGTCTTCTATTGCCTGAAGATCTTAATATGGTTTACAAGGCAGAAATTTGCAGGAAATGTGATGAATGTCTGCGTCAAGAATGTAAGAATGATGCATATGTTATTATAGAAAATGGGCAGCTTAAAACAGGTGCAATGGATGAAAGAGCTTATGGAGCATTTTCTGGAAAAATTTTAGATTCTATAGTTAAGGATTACGGCACCGATATGGCTCGTGAATTCCTGGATTCGGCGACCAAACTAGCCATATCGGGTATAATGAAAAGAGGGTTCACAACCAGCACGGCTGATGAAGAAATTCCTCGTGAAGCTAAGGAACGTATTGAAGAGCTTTTAAGTAAAGCTGAGTCCAGAGTAGAACAACTCATCGATGCTTACCATAATGATGAATTGGAATCATTACCCGGCAGAAGTCTCCGTGAAACCTTGGAGATGAAGATTATGCAGGTTCTGGGGGAAGCTAGGGATAAATCAGGTGAAATAGCTGAAAGTTACTTCGGAATGGATAATCATGCAGTCATAATGGCTCTTACTGGTGCTCGAGGATCTATGCTTAACTTAACCCAGATTGCAGCATGTGTTGGTCAACAATCTGTTAGAGGTGGAAGGATAGAGCGAGGTTATAGTAATAGAACCTTACCTCATTTTAAGGAAGGTGAACTGGGAGCTAAAGCCAGTGGATTTGTACATTCCAGTTATAAACGAGGATTAGATCCTTTAGAGTTCTTTTTCCATGCGATGGGAGGAAGAGAAGGATTAGTAGATACGGCTATACGTACAGCGCAAAGTGGTTACATGCAGCGAAGACTGGTTAATGCATTGCAGGATTTAAGTGTACAGCCAGATGGAACTGTAAGGGATAATCGTGGAATAGTAATCCAAACCAAATATGGTGAAGATGGAGTAGACCCTGCTAAGAGTGATTATGGAAAAGTAGCAGATATAGATAGATTAATAGAAGAGATGAGGATAAAATCCAAGGCAGGTAAATAGATTCTAGTTAACTGAGGATAAAATTTTAATAACTTCATTTTTTTCCTCATCTTTAAATCATTTAATAAAATACTTATAAATTTAATCTAATTTCTGATAACTATAATAAAATAAGAAAGGTTTTGGGTGGTTTTGTGGATATTAAAAAGGTAACGAGTGTTTTGAAGAAGAAAAAAGCAGACTTTCCAGAAAGTCTTATAGAAGAGATAGTAGAAGCATCAGAAAGACATGATCTGAAGGTTAAAGAACTAGAAAAATTAGTTGATGAGATAAAAAAAGCTTATGATCGCGCTGAAGTAGAGAAGGGCGAGGCAGTAGGCACAGTGGCAGCCCAATCAGTAGGGGAACCCGGTACTCAGATGACCATGCGTACGTTTCATTATGCAGGAGTGGCTGAATTAAACGTTACACTGGGTCTTCCAAGACTTATTGAGATTGTAGACGCTCGTAAAAAAATATCAACTCCCACCATGGCCATATACTTTGAAGAGGAATATGGAACCAACGAGGAATTCGTGCGTAAAATTGCCAATCGTATCGGTAAAATTGTATTAAATGACATTATAAAAGATTTTAATGTTAACTATGCTACCATGAGTATGACGGTAGAGATTGATGAGGATAAAATTACCAATAAAAGATTAGAGTATGATGAAATTATAGCCAAGATAGAAAAAGCTTTTAAAAGGGTAGAAATAAATAAAAACCTACTGAGTTTTGAACCTACAATTTCTGAATCTAAACATGCTATAAGAGAACTTAGACTTTTAGCTGATAAGGTTCGCGATCTTCAGATAAGCGGTGTTAAAAACATCGGAAAGGTCGTGATAAGCAAAGAAGGTTCAGAATGGGTAATACATACTGAAGGTTCAAACCTTGGCGCCGTCCTTAAGATGGAGGGTGTAAATAAAACCAGAACCACCACTAATGATATTCATGAAGTAGAGAAGGTCCTAGGGATAGAAGCAGGTAGAAATGCTATTATTCACGAAGCCCAGACCACAATGGAAGAACAAGGTCTAACCGTGGACGTAAGACACATCATGCTAGTAGCTGATATGATGACCGCTGATGGGTCGGTGAAATCCATAGGAAGACATGGTATAAGTGGTGAAAAAGCCAGTGTCCTGGCGAGAGCATCCTTTGAGGAGACAGGCAAACACCTTTTAAGAGCCAGCATCAGAGGGGAGATTGATCATCTAACTGGCATAATTGAAAATATTATTATAGGACAGCCAATACCATTAGGAACAGGATCTGTTGGCGTTTTTATGAAAGATAAAGAATAGGAGGCAGTAGATGGATTTAGATAGAGGAATTAGAGTTGCCGTAGACACAGGAAATGTTACGTTGGGTTCAGATAAATCAGTCCAGGGACTTAAACTTGGAAAAGGTAAAATAGTTATCATATCCCAAAATTGTCCTGATGATATAAGGGAAGATGTAGTATATTACTCCAAATTATCAAACATTCCGGTTCATGTTTATGAAGGTACAAGCTTAGAACTTGGATCAGTATGTGGTAAGCCATTTACCGTGGCTACTCTTATAATAAAAGATCCAGGGGACTCCAACATATTGGAGATCATGGGGTAGTTTTCAGTGACGATAAAATTTGCAACCAACGAAATAAGATACATAGCACTATTTGAAAGCATGACCGGTGCAACGGTTAAAGATTGCTTGGTAGATGATGAAAACGGTAAATTAACCTTCCTAGTAAAAAAGGGAGATATGGGATTAGCTATTGGAAAAAGAGGAAGTACTGTGGCTAAAGTTCAGAAAACCGTAGATAAAGGTGTAGAGGTCATAGAACATTCCGATGACCAAGTGGAATTCTTATCTAACATCATGGCACCTGCAAAAATCAGAAGTATAAGAGTACTCCAAAAGGAGAATGGGGAGAAAATAGCCACTTTAGAAACAGACCCCCGGAATAAAAGGACAGCCATTGGAAAAGGCGGTCAAAATATAGAAAGAGCTAGAATATTAGCTAAAAGACAGCATAACATCAATAATATCATTATAAAATAATATTAAAAAAAATTTAATTCTAGAATCATATTAATTCTCACTAATATCGATAATTAATAAATTCAATTGAGTTATAAAAGAATAGAAGTAGGATTCGTAATTTTAATACAATTAATATTGATTAGGAGGAATTTTATTGCCAGGACTCTTCGCAGCAAAAAAGCTTAAAAAAAACAGACAAAACTTCAGGTGGAAAGACACTCATTACAAGAGAAAAGAATTAAGATTAGATGTTAAAGCAGACCCTTTAGAGGGTGCACCTCAAGCCAGAGGCATAGTGATTGAAAAAGTAGGTATAGAGGCAAAACAGCCTAACTCTGCCATTAGAAAATGCGTTCGAGTGCAGCTTATAAAAAATGGTAAACAATTAACTGCATTCACCCCTGGAGACGGTGCTATCGGATTTATTGATGAGCACGACGAAGTCATGATCGAAGGAATAGGCGGACCATCAGGAAGGTCCATGGGAGATATTCCCGGAGTACGATGGAAAGTGACTAAGGTTAACAACGTCGCCCTTGAGGAAATGGTTAAAGGTAAAATAGAAAAACCAGTAAGATAAAAACCACAAAAGAAAAAGAGGTAATTTTTATGAGTTTCAAAGTCTTCGATAAATGGGATTTAGAAGAAGTTAAAGTGGAGGACATGGGTTTGGTGAATTATATTTGCCTAGAAGAAATATTAGTCCCTCACACCCTAGGAAGACATGTTAAAAGACAGTTTGCAAAATCTAGAGTTTCCATAGTGGAAAGACTCATGAATAAGATCATGAGAACCCAAAGAAACTCCGGTAAGAAGAACAAAGCTTACAACATAGTCAAGGGTTCCTTAAATATTATAAACCAGAGATCTAAACAGAATCCCCTACAAGTATTAGTGAAAGCAGTAGAAAACACTGCTCCCCGTGAAGAAACCACCAGGATAAAATATGGTGGAATCGGATATCAAGTAGCGGTAGACATCGCACCACAAAGAAGAGTGGATTTATCTCTAGGTTTTTTAACTAGAGGAACCATGCAATCATCATTCAAAAGGAAAAGATCAATGGAAGAATGTCTGGCAGATGAACTGCTCTATGCAGCAGAAGCAGACTCTAGAAGCTTCGCCATTCAAAAGAAAGAAGAAAAAGAGAGAGTTGCTAGATCTGCACATTAATCATATAAACAATTGCTAGGAATTATTATTCAAATAAAATAAAATTTGAATAGATCAACATATAATCAAGCAAATCCAATTTTTTCATAGTTATTTTCAGGTGGTTTTAGTGAGTAGACGTACTAAAATGATTAATAAAATTAAAGAACTGATGTATGATCCAAAACACATCAGAAATATTGGTATAGTGGCCCATATAGACCATGGGAAAACCACATTATCTGACAATCTATTGGCCGGTGCAGGGATGATATCTTCTGAACTTGCAGGAGACCAACTATACCTGGACTTCGACGAACAGGAACAAGCCAGGGGTATAACAATAGACGCCGCCAATGTATCAATGGTTCATAAATACAAGGACCATGAATATCTTATAAATCTTATAGACACTCCTGGGCACGTGGACTTCGGTGGAGATGTAACACGTGCTATGAGAGCAGTCGATGGAGCCGTAGTAGTGGTTTGCGCAGTGGAAGGTATCATGCCTCAAACTGAAACCGTGCTAAGACAGGCCCTCAAAGAAAATGTAAGACCAGTCCTATTCATAAATAAAGTGGATCGTTTATTAAACGAGCTTAAACTTGATGCGAATGAACTCCAGCAACGTTTCATCAAAATCATAGCCAGCGCTAACAAACTAATAGCTTCAATGGCTCCCGATGAGTTCAAAAAAGACTGGCAAGCACGAGTGGAAGATGGAAGCGTTGCATTTGGATCAGCCTACCACAACTGGGCCATAAACGTGGATATTATGCAGAAAACTGGTATAACATTCACAGACATTTACGATTACTGTAAAGCAGATAATCAAAAAGAATTAGCTGAGAAAGTTCCATTACACAAAGTACTACTCGGAATGGTAGTAGAACACTTGCCCAGCCCCGACATAGCTCAAAGATACAGAGTCCCTAACATATGGTCAGGAGACATAGAAAGTGAAGAAGGACAAGGTATGATAAACACCAGACCCGATTCACCTCTAGCAGTAATGGTAACTAACGTTAGTATAGACAAGCATGCAGGAGAAATAGCCACTGGAAGAGTTTACGGTGGAACCCTAGAAAAAGGTAAAGAAATCTACTTTGTAGGATCAATGGGTAAAGCCCGAACCCAACAAGTAGGAGTTTACATGGGTCCTGAGCGAGTTAATACAGATAAAGTTCCTGCCGGAAATATAGTAGCTATAACCGGTGCCAGAAACGCGGTTGCTGGTGAAACCGTCACTAGTTACGGTAATAAAATCAATCCTTTCGAGAGCATAGAACACATCTCCGAACCTGTAGTTACCGTTGCAGTGGAAGCTAAAAACACTAAAGACCTACCTAAACTTATAGAAGTTCTAAGACAAGTTGGTAAGGAAGATCCTACTGTAAGAGTAGAAATCAATGAAGAGACGGGTGAACACCTTATATCTGGTATGGGTGAACTCCATCTGGAAATTATAACTTACCGTATTGACGAGAAGGGTGTAGAAATAGAGACCTCCGAGCCTATCGTAGTATACCGAGAGACTATTGCAGGTAAAGCAGGTCCAGTTGAAGGTAAATCACCGAATAAACATAACAAATTCTATATTGAAATAGAACCACTGGAAGACTCCATATACCAAGCCATTCAAGAAGGAGATATCAAAGAAGGCAGAGTTAAAGGTAAAGAACTTGCCAGTAAATTCACCGAATTAGGACTCACTAAAGAGGAATCTAAAAAAGTTTGGGACGTTTATAAAAGGTCTCTCTTCATAAATATGACGCGTGGTATCCAATATTTGGATGAGATAAAAGAATTACTACTAGAAGGATTTGAGAGTGCCATGGATGATGGACCAATTGCCCGAGAAAAAGTTATGGGAATCAAAATCTCCCTTAAGGATGCAAAAATTCACGAGGACGCAGTACACCGAGGACCAGCTCAAGTTCTTCCCGCCATAAGAAAGGCAGTTTACGGTTCAATCATGTTGGCTAACCCCACTTTACTAGAACCTATTCAGAAAGTATTCATTAATGTGCCTCAAGATTATATGGGTGCAGCAACCAGGGAAATACAGAATAGAAGAGGACAAATAGTTGACATGTCACAGGAAGGAGATATGGCTACAATACAATCTAAAGTACCTGTAGCTGAAATGTTTGGATTTGCTGGAGACATCCGATCTGCTGCTGAAGGCAGATGCCTATGGTCCACGGAAAGCGCTGGCTTTGAAAGATTACCTAAAGAATTGCAAAAAACTATAATAAAAGAGATAAGAGAAAGGAAAGGATTAAGTCCCGAACCTTATGGTCCAGATCATTACTTGGGATGAATCTATTTAGAGGATAATCATAATATTAAATTAAACTTGAAGTTTAAGTTAGCTTTAAATATCTAAATCAGCTAACTTAAATAAAATCAAGAAAAAATCAAACTGCTAAAAAAATAAATAGAATTGAATGGAGGTATATTAAATGGCAAAACAAAAAGAACATATGAATTTAGCATTTATTGGACATGTTGACCATGGTAAATCCACACTTGTCGGTCATCTGCTACTTCAATCCGGAGTTATAGCAGAACAACAGCTATCGAAAGGAGAAAACAAGTTCAGGTTTGTTATGGACAAACTCCAAGAAGAAAGAGAAAGAGGAGTTACTATAGATTTAGCTCACGCGAAATTTGACACCCCAAAATATCAATTCACCATTGTGGATTGTCCGGGACACAGGGATTTCGTTAAAAACATGATTACTGGAGCATCCCAAGCAGATGCAGCAGTATTAGTTGTAGCTATAGATGATGGTGTAATGCCTCAAACTAAAGAGCACGCTTTCCTGGCAAGAACATTGGGAATTAGTCAGTTAATTATCGCTATAAATAAAATGGACCTAGTGAAATATGATGAGGAAAAATTCAATGCACTCAAAAAGGATGTATCTGACCTCATAAAAACTGTGGCTTATAAACCAAAAGATATAGATTTCATACCCATCTCTGCCTTTGAAGGAGATAATATAACTAAAGCCAGTGAAAACACCAAATGGTATAAAGGCCCTAGCCTGGTAGAAGCACTGCAAAAACTTTCAGCACCTGAAAAACCGACTAAATTACCTCTAAGAGTACCAGTACAGGATGTTTACTCCATAACTGGTGTAGGAACCGTACCTGTAGGTCGAGTGGAAACCGGTGTAATGAAGAGAGGAGACAACATCATATTTGAACCTCCAGGTTCAAGCGGTGAAGTAAAATCCATAGAAATGCATCACGAGATGCTGGAACAGGCAGAACCAGGAGATAACGTAGGTTTCAACGTACGTGGTGTGGGTAAAAATGATATCCGGAGAGGAGATGTTGCAGGACATACTACTAATCCACCATCAGTGGCTAAAGAATTCACTGCACAAATCGTGGTTTTACAGCATCCGGGAGTTATCACTGTAGGTTACACTCCAGTATTCCATTGTCACACAGCTCAGGTAGCATGTACATTCATGGAACTCCAGAAAAAACTGGACCCAGCCACAGGACAAACTAAAGAAGAAAATCCTGACTATCTCAAGACCGGTGATGCTGCATTCGTGGTAGTGAAACCAACTAAACCTATGGTAATTGAGAAGATCAAGGATATTCCACACATGGGTCGATTCGCTATACGTGATATGGGCCAGACTGTAGCAGCTGGAATGTGCATTGACTTGGTACCAGCAAAATAGAATAATGTATTATAATTAGGAGGTAAAGTAGAATTCCATATAATTTCTACTAACCTACCTTTTATTTTCTTAATGGAGGATCTAAATGAACAAAGCCAGAATAAAACTAACAGGCACTGACCCAGAGAAACTCGCCTATGTATGTGATCAGCTCAAAAGAATAGCAGAAAGAACAGGCGTAGACCTATCAGGGCCTATACCACTACCTACTAAAAAACTAGTGGTACCAACCCGTAAATCACCCGATGGAGAAGGAAAAGCCACCTGGGAAAAATGGGAACTTCGAATCCATAAACGATTAGTCGGAATCGAAGCTGATGAACGAGCCATGCGTCAAGTCATGAAAGTCAACGTCCCCGATAACGTAAGCATAGAAATTGAACTTAAAAGCTAAACCATCTCAACTCTTTTTTTAACATGAGAGTAACACTCACTACTTTTATTATTGCCGGGATAGCCTAGCCAGGGAAGGCGCAGGACTTGAGATCCTGTGGAGCTTTGCTCCACCTGGGTTCAAATCCCAGTCCCGGCGTAACTTTCCTAGAAAATAAAAAAAAGGAATAATAATTTTAGTTACTTTTTTTTGAAACTCCTACAAATAAATTCTATAATTTTTTGAATTCACTTAAATCCTTCTCTCAATTTTCATATGGACGTATTAGATTTCATTCATCCTATTTTATTAGCTTTCCTTCTAGTCATCATTCTATCAAATGAGAGGTAAACTTTGAAGATTGGAGGCATAGCTTTAGTTAAAATACCTTCCATATCATTAGAAACATCATCTAGAAGTTCCATTATCGGCAGTTCTTGTGGGCAGTGTTCCTCGCATTTTCCACATTTCCTACATTTGGAGGCATAAGCAGGTTCACCATCATGAATAATTCCAAAACCTAATGCATACATTAATTAATTTCTTTGAGCATGTCTTCTTTAGTATAAAGGTATAAGTGATTTATAAGTTCTTCTTTGGTTTTAAAGTAGTGAAAAAGAGTTCTATTGACTATTCCTGTGGGTTTAGCGATTTTGCTGTGGATGTACCATGGAATCCTTTTTTAACAAAGAGTTTTTAAGGGATGTATCCAGTATTTTTTGTTCTTTTTCTTTCAAATAAATGACACCTTGGATTTTAAATTGTTATGTTCATTAAAATTATTATAGATTGATTAGTCAATTTGATATTTAACTGTTTATGATCACAGACAAAAACTTTATATATAATTTAGTTCGTATAATATCATACAGTTCGAGATAGAACGAACCAAATAATAATCTAAAATTCATGAGATTAAAAAAAAAGAAAGGAGATAATCCAAATGAAACCCGAAGATATGGCCCAAAAATGTCCTGAATGTGACTCCCGTGATAAAAGGATATCCAGAAGAAGAAATTCTAAAAGTAGTACAGATGCATTCTACATACCACATATACCCCAAGGTGATATCGGAATTATCCGCTGCACCGAATGTGGATACATATTCGAATACTGCCCGCATCGCAAACCACCATTAGAGGTAAAGAAACTTCTTGTTTAAATTTATTTTATTTATTTTAAATTGATTAACAAAAAAAAATTCGTTTAAAAATTTGATGTTATTATTTATATTTTTTCTCAGATTAACACTCATCTTATAATTAGACTAAATAAATTAGACATGAAATAAACTGTTAAAAATTTTTTTAAAAACTATTCCATCTTCAAACTTCCAAAATACTCGCTTTTTTTAGGAAGATTCTTAACGGCTGGTTCATCAAAGAAAATTGTAACTTTCTTACCAAAATGTTCCGCAGCAACTTTCAGATGATAAATAGCAATACCCACATCTATAGGGATGTACTTTTTAATCATAAGTGATTTAATGAAACCAGGTTTAACACCATAAACATGCAATATTTTATCATCACCTGTGAAAAACCATGGTTGGCTGTTGGTTGCAGATGGAGCCAGACGAGCAGGTTCCAGTAAATCATCAGCATCTTTAATGTCAGTTATCTCTTTAAGAGATTTTCTCTTGAACTGGGAAACATCGGTTCTATGCAGTTTTTCACTAGGCTTTCCGAAGGCTAAAAATATTACAAACTCTAAATTTGAACTATTCAACAATTCTTTAGTGGGTTGGGGAATACCCTGCCAGCAACAGCCAATGCCACGCTCTGAGAAAAACAAATCCATTTGCTGCAGCATAAATCCCACGTTCGTTAAATAACCGTCCTTTGATTCTGATAACACGGCTATATAATGCGGTGCTTTTTTCATTATTCTTCTTTTAACCATATACAGTGATACAATCCTTAATTCAATTTTAATATCCTCGTATATAGGCTTTAAAGTCTGCAGGTGATTTGAAATCTCCTTAAGTGTATTCTCATCGAGCGAAGTCAAATCATAGTTTCTAATCGATTTTCGCTTAAATATTATGGGATAAAGATCAGTTTCAACCATTTTTTTTTACACCTCTTAAATTCAACAAACTATTATTGGAAGACTATATCCATTAAGTAATAAATATAAATTAGAATTATTTAGATTCACAATGCCGGGATAGTCTAGTCAGGTAAGGCGCAGGATTCGAAATCCTGTTGAGCATACGCTCGCCCTGGGTTCAAATCCCAGTCCCGGCGTTTTTATTTAAAGAATTTAAGTTTTATTTTACCATTATAGATTTCTATATAACTGTTCTGATACTCCGTGGATGGTAATTCATCAACCCAGGAACCTGTGTTAATCACACTTTTATCCTTATTGATGAAAGGACGATGAGTATGTCCGAATACTAGCTTTTCATCTGGTTTAATACCTAATATTGGATATCTTCTCGGTGATATGGCTAATTCATAGACTTTACATATTTTTCTCCTGTTCTGGGGGGTTTTCTTCATTTCATCCGTTACCTGAATTACACGTCTGCGGCTAATTTGTAAACAATCCCATAGAAAGCCAGCTACTCCACCTACAATGTTTTCAGTGAAACACATTTTTTGACTGAACTTTTCATATAGATCAATAGTTAATGGATCAAGAGTGGAGAGGACTTCTAATTCATAACCATGCATGAAGTAGAATAATTCACCATTATCCTCTAACCTCAGATCTTTAGAGACTTCGAAAGGATAATTTTGTCCTAATCTTTCCTTTAAGTTGAGAACGTCATAGTCATGATTTCCGGCTATATAATGAATTTTATTTGCTAGATTCGATAATTTTGATAATATTTCCTCATTCTCAGTTACGACTTTCTTACTTTTACACCTCCAAAAATCAAGAATATCTCCGAGAAGTATTAAATGATCAATTTCAACATTCTCATATTCGTTTAAAAAGTTTACGAAATCTTCTTGATTGCTTTTTTTATATCCCAAATGTAAATCCGATACTACTAATATCATAACCCACCTCTATGAATAGAATTATATTCAAGGGATATAATCCTGATGGAGGGTGAATAATATTAATAAATAATAAAGAACCCATATTACTAAAATGATTAAATACCCAATAATTACGACTAGAGGAGGATTTTCTAAACCAGAATTTCACATAACACCTGAAATAGAAGTGTTTGACTATAACTTCATTTTAGTTAAATAATTGAACAATCCAATAATAACAATTTTTTACGAAAAAAAAATAATATTATAATGTTATGGCAGACTATGAATCATCTTCTATTTTGATAGGAACACTTTGTGGGAATAATCTTTTCAATAGTCGCTGCTTTATCAGGCTTTCCCGGTCCTGGAATTTTAACCTCTAATTTCATCGCAGGATTTACCGCTTCATATTCAGACCAGGAAAAAAAGGATTACATTCTAAATGGAGGTATAAGTGGGATTTTGTCTAGTGTGGGAATGATAGTTATAGGTCTTCTATTTAATGGAACACCCGTAGGTTTTAGCAACTGGAACACCTTAGGTTTAGTTTCTTTAGGATTATCAATAGTTGGTGCAGGTTTTTTTTATTGGAGTAATTGGTGGATATGTTGCAATTCATTCTAAATAATAAAATCCATATTTTTTATATTAATTACCTCAAAATCTAATATTATTTCCGTAAAAAACACAGAAAATAATTTTTTTCTAAATTCATTCAAGACTGGATACTCGTTCAGCTTCGATCTTAAGATAGTTAAGTCCATCGTTCATAGATTTTTGCACCATATTTTGGGTTCGACCCGGAGTTAAATGTGTCAAAGGCCCTTCCCATGACTCTTCTGTTCTGACTACGGTTTCAGCATTTTCAGGTTCTAGTTTCCAGATGTGAACGGCTTTAATGCCCATGGTCTTGCCAGTCCAGCCAATGAATCGAGGCCTATCAACCTCTTGTAAGACTGAACTAATGGTCACTGACCCGGACTTCCACTTGAATTTTGAGCCTTTAATCATTTCTCCCTCAAGAGAAGCATTCTTCACGTCAGGGTTCCAGCTGGGCCAACTTTTAATGTCAGCTATCACGTCCCATATAATTTCAGGACTTGCATGGATTTCAATCATACCCTTGGCAATAACCGCTGCATTTTCATTAATCTTAATAATATTCACCCCTATTTTTATTTATGATTAATATGAATGATAATTTTTTCTACAATAATTTATATTAAGTGTGAAAAAATAGATTTGAATTTCCATTCCTTTAAGATGCAGAAAATCATATTAAAGAGTGTTAATAAAAATATGATACATGGATCAGGCTATTGATGTTCAGAAAGCGGAAGAAATTGAAATTTCAGATTTAATGAGCCAATTATCATCTACTCCAAGTGGTCTTTCATCAAATGAGGCGCTAAAACGACTTACTGAATATGGTTTTAATGAAATCACTGAGGAAAAAGTTAGTTCAATCAGAAAATTTCTGAATTTTTTCTGGGGTCCCATCCCTTGGATGATTGAAATTGCCCTAATTTTATCACTTATAATTCAACATTGGCAGGAATTCACAATTATATTCATTTTATTAATGATAAATGGTCTTGTTGGTTTTTATCAAGAATTTACTGCCGATAACACTATTGACCTATTGAAAGAAAAGTTATCATACCAAGCCGATGTTCTTCGAGATGATAAATGGACTGAATTAACATCAAGAGAAATCGTGCCCGGTGATGTGGTGAGAGTGCATTTAGGGGATATAATACCAGCAGATGTCAAACTTATTAACGGCTGCTACATCACAGTGGATGAATCGGCCTTAACTGGAGAATCATTACCGGTGGATAAAAAGGTAGGAGATGTAGCTTATTCTGGTTCTATTATCCAGAGAGGTGATATGCAGGGATTGGTTCTGGTTACGGGTTCATACACCTATTTTGGTAAAGCTGCTAAACTAGTTACTCAGGTTAAAAGTAAAAGCCATTTGGAAGAAGCAGTTGTAAAAATAGGAGATTACCTTATTACATTAGATATTCTAATGGTTTCATTCATTTTTATTGCAGGATTATTTCGCAATCAAAGTTTTTTCGACATTTTAGGGTTCTCTTTAGTTTTGACAATTGCTTCCATACCAGTGGCACAGCCCGCAGTACTTTCAGTTACCATGACCGTGGGAGCAATGGCTCTAGCCACTAAAAAAGCTATAGTAAGTAAATTAGCAGCCATAGAGGAAATGGCTGGTATGGATGTATTATTCTCAGATAAAACGGGTACTTTGACTAAAAATAAAATCACCATTGCCAAAATAGCCCCGTATGATAAATTTACTCAAAAGGATGTAGTATTCTACGCTGCACTTGCATCATTAAAAAAAGATCATGACCCCATAGATCAGGCAATATTCAACATGATTGAAGAGTCTGAAACTCTCTCAAAAAAAATTGAAAATTATAAAACACTTAAATTCAACCCCTTCGACCCGGTGTGTAAAAGTACGGAGGCTGAAGTAGAATATGATGAAAAATATTCTTTTAAATCATCAAAAGGAGCTCCTCAAGTTATAACAGCTCTTATAAATAAAAATAAAGATCTTATAGAAAAGGTTAATAAAGACGTGGATATCTTTGCTGAAAAGGGTTACCGGGCCTTAGGAGTAGCAAAAACTAATAAAGATGGTGAATGGGTGTTTGTAGGTTTAATAACATTATATGATGCTCCTAGAAGAACATCTAAAAAAACCATCGCCACAGCTAATTCCATGGGAATTGATGTTAAAATGGTAACTGGAGATCATATTGCAATAGCCAAGCAAACTGCTAAAGATATTGGTTTAGGAACAAATATCATGCTACCATCATCATTCTTAAATAAAAATGATAGAACAGCAGCAAAATTAGTGGAAGAGGCTAGTGGATTTGCAGAAGTGTTTCCAGAGCATAAATATCACATCGTTGAACTATTACAGATGAAGGGGAAAATTGTAGGAATGACCGGAGATGGAGTTAACGATGCCCCTGCACTTAAGAAAGCCGATGTAGGAATAGCAGTAGCTAATGCAGTTGACGCGGCTAAATCTGCTGCTGACATAGTATTCACTAAACCAGGGCTTTCTGTAATAATAAATGCCATTAGAGAAAGCTATAAAATATTCCATAGAATGAGGAGTTACTCCATTTATCGTGTAGCTGAAACCATAAGAATACTTATCTTCACGGCAATGGTTATTTTAATCTTCAATGTTTATCCTGTTACTGCTTTGATGCTGGTTCTCATAGCTCTTTTAGATGATATTCCCGTGATGACAATTGCATATGACAATACTGAGAAAGTAACTAACCCTCAAAGATGGGATATGTTCCAAGTCTTGGGTATGAGCACCTTCCTGGGTGTACTCGGGGTTTTATCATCTTTTATTCTATTCTATATTGGATTAGATGTATTAAAACTCAGCGGACCTATGTTACAATCGCTTATATTTTTAAAACTAGTCGTAGCTGGGCATTTAACCATGTTTGTAACCCGTAATAGTGGTCACTTCTGGTCAGTACGTCCAAGTGGTATTTTCTTCTGGTCAGTTATCTTAACCGATGTATTTGCAACATTATTAGTAGTGTATGGAGTACTATTAACACCTATTGGATGGACACTAGCAGCACTGGTATTGGGATACTCATTAGCAGCCTTCCTGATAGAAGATCAACTCAAAATCTATTTCTATAAAGTGCTAAATAATAGTAATATAAAATATTTCCCAAGACATAGATCATAAAAATCTATTTAATAGTCTATGTTTAACGTGTTATATCCAAGCTATAAAGGTCAGGGGGATGTTTAAAAATAATAAAAGAGAAGTTCAACATAAACACCGAATAAGATGAAGTGTTTAGACCCTATTTTTGATATACAAACTAGAATATGTGTATTAATTAATATAAGATAATATTTTTTATTAACTTAAATACTTGGTATTATTATATTATAACTCCACTTTAATCGCATTTTTGACATACTTTTAGAGATAAGGGTATTATTCCATTTAGCTATTTTTATATCTAAGATCATCATAAAAAAGGATTATTTTTTTGAAAATTAAATAATATTTTTTAACAAAATTATTTAGTAAAATTTAATAATAACAAAAATTAATAAACAATCAATTTTTTTGGTTATCTAATAACTAACTTAATTTAAGGGGGGGATAATTTCTTTTTAAATAATTTAAAAGGAATTTCACAACTCCAATCCATTTCTCGAAGCAGAGTAATTCTAATTACTTTAATGCTTATTATTCTGGCTATGATATTTTCTTTTGGCACAGGCCACGCTGCAGCCACAACTTGGAATGTAAATAATAAAACTTCTAATTCTATTGGGAATGCTATAAGCAACGCCCACGCAGGTGATACCCTGAACTTATCGGAGGGGACGTATCATGAACACAGCTTGATAGTAAATAAGAATTTAACTATTACCGGACCCACATACACCGGAACACCCACGGCGGTAATAGATGCCAAACAAATAGGAAGAGTGTTCAACATAACATCAGGAGCAAATGTAACCCTCAAAAACCTGTTAATACAAAACGAGATGAGTTATAATGATTATTATTACCAAGCAATGTGTGGTGGTGCTATATACAATGATGGTACTTTGAAAATAAACAGTTCTATTTTGACCGGCAACACAGCATATTACTCCGGTAGTGGAGGTGCAATCTACAACGATGGTTCTTTGACCGTTAATAACAGTACTTTCACAAATAACACTGCAGGTATTCAAGGTGGCGGAGGTGCAATCGCAAATTGTAAAGGTAATTTAACTGTAACGGACAGCATCTTTACCAACAACTCTGGAATATTGGGTGGTGGTGCAATCAGCAGCAGTGGTACTTTGAATATAACCCACAGCACATTTATAGGTTGTAATTCAAATGCTAGTGGTTCTGCAATACTTAACGGTGGTAATTCGACTGTGAAAGACAGCACTTTCAAGAATCAAACCTCAAAATTTGGTGGTGCAATTAGTAACTCTGGTAATTTAAATTTAAGCAATAGTATTTTAAAAGGTAATACCTCACCTAGAGCTGCTGCAATCGATAATGGGGGTAATTTAAATATATACAATACTATTTTTACAGGTAACACTGTAACAGATTCAGATGGTGCAATCTATAATGGGAAAGGTAATTTGAATGTGACCAACTGTACTTTCAATAATAACACCGCAATTAATAATCTTGGTGGTGCAATCAGCAACGATGGTACTTTGAATATAAAAAGCACTATTTTCACTGGCAACACAGCAGATTATGGGGGTGCAATCAATAATTATAACATTGGTACTTTGAATATAAATAGCACTATTTTCACCGGCAATACCGCAACAGGTATGTATGGTGATGGTGGTGCAATCTTCAACAGGGGTTCCTTAAAAGTAACTGACAGTAATTTCACTAATAATAATGCAAAAGGTATTGGTGGTGCTATCGAAAATTATTATGGTATTGCAAATTTAACCAGGAGCATTTTCACAACAAATACAGCATATCATGGAGGTGCAATTGATAACAACATAAATAGTACTTTGAACGTGACCAGCAATATTTTCAAAAACAACACAGCAGCAGATTATGGTGCTACAATTTACAACTCTGCTACTGCCAGTATACGTTTTAATCAGTTAATTTCAAATGAATATTACGAAATTTATAATGATGTTGGTTATATGGATGCAATGTATAATTGGTGGGGTACGAATTTTGCAGGAACCAGCCCATTAACTGCGGGTAGAATAAATAACATAAATGCTAGTTCCTGGATTGTATTAAGTATAAATACACCATACACTATATTGCCTAATGTAAATTCAACCGTCACAGCGGATTTGAGGCACGATTCAAATGGAATTTATCACACTCCAGCAAACGGTTATATTCTAAATGGAATAAAAGTCAATTTTTTAACTACATTAGGAAGTATAATTGCCAAATCATACACTATTAATGGAAGTGCACAATCCACTTTAAATGGTGGATTAAATTTGGGTGTTGCTATTGTTTCGGCCATAATTGATAGTCAAACTGTAAATAATTCAGTTTTCGTTGATAATCCACCTACAGTAAAGATTATTGATCCTGCTAAAAATGCGATGATTAATCATACGAGTAAGGTTATTACAATTACTTTTAGTGAACCGATAAAACAAGGTAGTGCTTATAACAATATTAGAGTGACTAACAGTGGAGGAATTAAAGTATCCATCCTCGGAAATATCAAAGGCAACATCTTAACCTTAACCCGCAGCAGCGGCTCATACGTCGACGGAACCATATACATTATAACCATACCCATTAACGCAGTGATAGACAATACTGGAATCGGTTTACCAGTAATTTACACGAGTAAATTCACCATCGACACCTTATCACCTAAGGTTACCAAGATTGACCCAGCAAACAATAGTATGATTAATAACACTAGTAAAATAATAACAATCACCTTCAGCGAACCAATAAAGACAGGCAGTACTTATAACAATATTAGAGTAACTAACAGTGGAGGAATTAAAGTATCCATCCTCGGAAATATCAAAGGCAACATCTTAACCTTAACCCGCAGCAGCGGCTCATACGTCGACGGAACCACATACATTATAACCATGCCTACAAACGCAGTAACAGACATAGCCGGAAACGGACTAGCTACAACATACACCAGCAAATTCACCATCGACACCACACCACCCACAGTTAAAATTATTAACCCTACAAAAAATGCAGTTAATATTCCAGTAAATCAATTGATTAATGTTTACTTCAGTGAATCCATTAAAACTGGGAATGGTTTAATTGAATTTAAAACTAGCGACGGAACTGCGATACCGTTTACTAAAAGTATCACGGGTAACATGTTAACCATAAAACCCACAGCTCTACTCCCCAAAGGAACCAAATACACGTTAATACTACACACCGGCAGTGTAACAGACTTAACAGGCAACCCACTGGCATTTTATACCAGCAACTTCACCACCAGAACCACATAAAACAAATTCAACAGTTTTTCTTTTTTTGGAAAAAATGTTTGTACTTGGTATCGTTATATTTATAACTCCACTTTAGAGTCATTTTGGATATACCTTTACTAAAAAAAGTATTATTATTCATTCACCAAATTTATTATAATAAGAACTAATAATAACATTTTCTTTTAATCTCAAACCCTAAACTGATTTAATTATAATTGAATAATCATTCGAAACACAAAAAACGCTTTAAATTTGTAGATTATGATAAGATTGGTGAAACTACGATGTGCTTATTCAATACCGAACTAAATAAGGAAAAAGAGATTATAATTCCAAGAAATCCTGCAAGCGAGCCCGCAAGCATGCATGTTTCATTTTTAAGTTGCTTGAAAGTGGTATAAATCGATGAGTTGCCCTATATAAAATGCGTTATATTCATAGACTTTAATAATTAATTCAATAGGTTAGGTAATGTTTTTTCTATGTTTAAATTATAATTCATACTCTCATATAGGTTGGAAATTTATAAAATATAACAAAATTATTTCCAAGTATAAAATAAAAAAAGAAAAAAATAGGTTTTTATAATGTTTTGAATTTAAACGTGTATGCAGTTGTTAAGTTGTTGCCTGCCAGGTCTTTCACTGCTCCTGCAGGTATGTAAACCTGATAAGTGTCATTACTCAAGTGATTGTAGGTTGTTGTGATAGTTAAAGTGTTATCCTTAATAATTTCAGATGATAATGAAACAATATTACCAGTGGTAAGGTTTTTGATGTAGATTCCTGTGAATTTAGTTCCGGCTGTGATGTTTTCGTTGAAGTTTATTGTTACTGGGGTGGTTAGTGAAACATTTGTAGCGTTTGGTTTAGGGTTGGTGGTTATTATGGTGGGTGTGTTATTCATGGTGAAGCTGGTGGTGGTTAGTGTGAGTGGGTTTCCTGCGAGGTCGGTGATGCTGCCGGTTTGTAGCGTGAGTGTGTATTTATTTGTGTAAGTTATGATGTTGGTTATTGCACTTGCAAAATTGGATAATCCGTAACGGAATGAGGCAATTCCGTTTGCGTTGGCTTTAACGTCATTTATTTGAGTTAATACGCTGCTTGCAGTTAAGGGTATGGGGTTATTATCGGATTGGTAGCTTTGTAATGCTATCCAGAGTTTTCCGGGTGCTTCTTTTTGCATGTAAGCTGCTGCTGATTTCATGGTTGCATCGGATAGATTAAAATATCCTTTATAGAGCATTGGTACTATTGCATCTACTTGTTGGGCTAGTAGATTGTAATTCTCGCCATAAATTGCTCCTGAATCAACGTCGGGGGCATCAGGATCTACTGCTACTGTGAATATTCGTCCAATGCAAGCCGCTCGCATGTTAGCCACGAAATTTGTTACGTATTCTGTACTGGGTAAATAACCAAATTCGAGGTCTAGGTGAATATTTATTCCCATCGCTGATATTTTTGCTACTTGTTGTGTGGTGAAATCCGGGAATATCCATGCGTGTAAGGTTATACCTGCTGCTGTAAAAAGGGGCTTTATTTGTGGGAGGTATGTTGCGTAATAGTTGCTTTTCCCGGGGGTGGGGCTGACTAGCATGAATACATCTGTGATTCCAGCTTTTTTCATGGCATTTAAGTCATAGGAAGGTGTGTCGGTGGGGTTCACATAGTATATGTAATGATATGAAAGTTTAGGTGTTAAGGTTAAGATATTACCATTGATGCTGGTATTGAATGGTACAGTAGATCCGTTACTATTTTTTAGTTGGATTTGCATGTTCCCGGTTTGGATGGGTTCATTGAAGGTTATGGTGATATTAGTGAGTGTGCCATTAGGGGGGTTGATAGTGGTTACTGTGGGTGTAGGGCCGGTGGAGAAGTTGGTGGTGATGAGTGTGAGTGGGTTTCCTGCTGGGTCGGTGAGGCTTCCAGTGTGTAGTATGAGTGTGTATTTAGTATCGTTAGTTAACAGTATTAGAGGTTTTATGGTTAAAATATTACCAGTGATATTGGTGGTGAGTGGTGTAACAGTTCCATTACGGTTTTCTAATTGTATGGACATGTTCCCGGCTTTGATGGGTTCATTGAAGGTTATGGTGATTACTTCGTTAGTGGGTACGTTTACCGTGTTATCAGTGGGGTTAATATTATTTATGTTTAAGGGAGTAGTAAGCCAATTGGTGATGATTACATTGCCAGAAACTCTTCCGGATGGATTAGCATTTGAACCCCACCAATTATATTTTGCATTCACTGTTCCAGAGTCACTGTCAATTGCACTGCCTGTTGAGGCGGTGTTTCCAATGATTTGACTGAATTCTATGGATGTAGTATCATAATTGAAGATGGCTCCTCCATAACTTGCAGTGTTTTTTTGGAGTGTACTGTACATTATAGTTAATTTTCCGTAATTACTGATGGCCCCACCTCCCCATGAAAGTGCGGTGTTATTTTGGAGTGTACTGTTAGTTATGGTTAATGTTCCATCGTTGTAAATGGCTCCGCCATTATCATTTGCAAGATTATCATTTAGTATACTATTCTCTATGGTTAATGTTCCTGCGTTTAAGATGGCTCCTCCATGGCCTCCATCGATAATAGATTTAGTTGCAGTGTTTTTTTGGAGTGTACAGTTAATTATAGTTAATGTTCCCCAATTGTAGATGCCTCCTGCGACATATATTGCGGTGTTGTTTTGGAGTGTACTGTTGGTTAGTGTTAAGGTTCCATAGTTGGTGATGGCTCCACCCATGCCAGAAGTATAAACAGAGATTTTGCCCTGTGTTAGTGTTAATTTAGAGATTGTGGCTTTTACTCCGGGTGTTATGGTGAATATTGTTCCACTGTTAGTTCCGTTGATTATGGTATTCTGTTGGTTTGCACCTAATATTGTCATGTTTTTGGTGATTTGAATATTATTTTCGTTGTATATCCCACTGGCTATGTAAACTGTTCCGCCATTTGATACAATGCCTGTGGCATTGGTAATTGTAGCTTTAGGCCCGTTTCCACTTGTAATATTATAATTAGCTGATAATCCATTCCAACTATTGTTTCCTTGGTTGCTAACGTAAATAGTTGAGTTGTTAACTGAAGCTGCAGAAGCGGCTCCTGATAATATAATGGAAACTATGAATATGAATCCTAAAAATAAAACAAATTTTAAACTTATGTTTTTAGTTAAATTAGTTTTCAAAATCCTTCAATCCCCCAAAAAAAATATTATTTAATATTTAATCTTAATGATAAGATAATAATTCATAATTAATATTACTTGCTGTTGTATCCCAATGGAAAAACTTTTAAGTAAATATGGCATTTTTGTGAAAAATATCACATAAAACATCAGAATAAGAAATCATGGAAAAAAGCTGGCAAGTAAAAGAGCGATCGAGCAAAACGTTAAGTGATTTCGAAAATTTTTTATTATATAGATACGGGTAGCGATAAAATCAACTGAAAGTGCACGCTTGCTTCCTTTCGAACCATCCTTGCTGTTATCATCCTCTATCACTTACTAATTTCCTATTGTCCAAACTATTACCCTAATGAATAATAAAATATTTATATAACGTAATACTACGCTTATATGTGAAGGTGAATGATTATGAAAATAGTAAATAAAAACGCGGAAATAGAAATTAACATAAGTAAAGATGGAACTGTGGAATTTTGGAATCCTTACAATCGTGAATGGGTCGACAAACCCTGAGATGTCATCAGTTGCTGTGGATACCGTGATGAGGATAAAATAGAACCGATAAGTGAAATAATTTATTTCCTAGAAACACAGAATAAATTATGGAAAATCTAAAATTCTTTTTTACTCTTTTTTTGGTGAATTAATAAAATAAAATTTAAATCGAAAAAATAAGAATATGCTTTAATATAGTTAAAAAAAGTGAATTATTTTAATAATCGAGGTGTAATTATGAAAATAATGGTTATAACCAGTAGTCCTAATAAAGAAGGTTTAACTGAAAGTTGTGGTGCAGCTGCAAAAAAAGGGGATTGAAAAAGGAAACGGCGAAGCAATAATGGTTCGTTTGAATGATTTAAATATTCTTAAGTGCATTGCATGTGATCAGGGTTGGGGAATCTGCTTGAAAGGTAATAAATGTATTTTGGAGGATGATTTCGAGAAGGTGCATGAAGCGATGGGTGAAGTTGATGGTTTTGTTGTTGTAACTCCTGTATACTTTCATGATATGAGTGAATCGGCCAAGATGTTCTTCGACAGGTTGAGAAGGTGCGAAGCGAATCTTAAATTTAACCGTGAAAAAGTAAACAAAATAGAGAAAAAACCGTTTATATGTGTAGCTGCTGCAGGTGGCGGTGGAAGTGGAACTCTTTCATGTTTAACTAGTATGGAAAGATTATTTTTCCACCTGAACAAAACGGACTATAGAAACCTGCCAAAATTTGATTATATTGGCGTTACACAGATAAATAAAGAGTATATGCTCGATGCAATAGAAGCAAGCGCATTACAAATAGTTAAAGGTGAATAAATTTTTAATTTGATTACTTGGTTAGATTTTATAAAATATTAAACATATAAAATAATTTTGCAGGAGAGTGCAAATATTGAATGAAGTTTTAGAAAGCATTAAAAATAGGAGAAGTATTAGAAATTATCTTCCAGAACAAATTAAAGATAAAGAACTTGAAATTATATTGGAAGCAGCTGTGTATGCTCCAACAGCCAGTAATGAACAGCCTTGGTATTTTACCGTTATACAGAATAAAGAATTTATTGATATGATGGATTTAGAATCTAAAAAGTTAATGAAACAGGATAAAGAATTAATGAATAAAATAAATTTAGAATCTAAAAAACTAGTGGAAAATTCGTCATTTGATGGGTTAGAAACTTTGAATTTTAACATTTTTTATCAAGCTCCTACTGTTATTGTCGTTTCTGGAAAGAAAAGCACTGCATATTCCATTAATGACTGTTGCGCAGCTACTGAGAATATGCTCCTTGTTGCAGAAAGTATTGATATTGGTTCATGCTGGATAGGATCTTCAAGGTTTTTCTTTCAAAACTCAAAAAATATTGAAAAATTAAACTTACCTGAAGGATATGAACCATATTATGCAGTTTCTTTTGGTTATAAAGCCTCAAATAATAATAAAGCACCCAAAAGAAATAAAAATGTAGTAAGTTACATTAAATAAATTCATTGTTGTTGAGTTTAAATAATTTTTTTTTAAAATATTATTTTATCCAAAATTTGATTATGAAACTAATTTCTTTAATTAATTCAGGCTAAATCTTTGAAGTAATTAGATAATAAAGCTTGCTTAATCCGTGCTTATTGCAATTGATCTCGAGCTTGCTTACTTCTTTTTTTATATGTAAATATGAAAGCGATTGAGCAGGCAAACAAGCGATCATGCATGATTAAGCGCTTAAATAGTAGTGAAAATAGGTGAATTAGGGTATATCGAACGCAATAAATTCATAACACTTGACGACTATTTAAATTTATTAATTATTGATTTTTTATTTTTCTATATTAGATTCTGACTTCCTAATAGGATTGAAAGTATAAAAAATTAATATATCATTTCTTTCATAGGTGGCGATTATTCAAATTATTTTAAAAAGTTAAAATTAGATATAAAATTAGAAGTAATTATAAACTAATTATTAATTAAACTATAGTGATTTTATGTCTTCAAACGAGCCAGATAGTACCTCCAATTGAATATTAAATCTCTTCCAGACCCTTTTTGGCAATCTGTTGGGAAATTTTTTGTTTTTGTATTAATTTTTTTTGGAGGAATGTTTTTTATGTGGGGCTTACATTATTTAATAAAAGATCCTTCAAAAAATCATGACTCTTCTCAAAAAAAGACAGTTAAGAGAGAAAAATTGAATGCAAACACAGTTATGTCGCTTATTATCGCTGTGCTAACATTGATAACAGTAATACTTAAATACTTCTAATAAGTTCTGTGTTTTTTTCCTAACTTTATAGTACTCAAAGATCTGACTTCTTCTTCTCCATATATGATTGCTTGCTTGATCGCTTGCTATTCATCAAAAATAGTTAAAAGAGCCCAAATAACTGTTTAATTAAATAAGTGTTAACTTATTTAATTCGGGATTCAAATTTTTGATTATCATATTACGAAGGGTTTCCTGTAATCTATGCTATGTTATGACGTGTGAAAATTCTCGCGCTTGTTAGCGTTCGCTCTTATTCTTACTCAATCTAGTAATCGAAGAGATGAGAGATAGCTCAAAAACTCCGTCTACTCATTTGTATATGTATTTGTAAAATAAAAATGCATACACTACAACAATTCCAATATTAACGATTAGACGCTGCCAGAATAAATGCTTAAAAAATAGGGAATCTATGGTAAATGTTACGATGAATATGAGCACTATAGAGCTAATAATCTTAATTGTTTGTTTATCCATTTTTTTATCGTACCTCGGTATAAGTAACCATATTCTTATTTTAAATTTTTCTGTTATTTTCTATTTTTAAAAACTTAAAGGAGGTATTAAATTATGATTACCCGCTTACTTGTCGGCTCGCTACATATCAAACATGCTTTAAACATGTCTAAAAGTAACTGCTTAATTAAACAAGAATTACCTTATTGAATTCACTTCCAAATTTATGAAGTAACCAGATAGAGGTTCACTTTAGTAAAGTTTAATAGAATAAGCTTGGATATATTATAATAACTAAAATTAATCGTGAAGTTGAGGAAAGAAGCCGTAGGAAAATTTAAAATGAAAATATCAAATTTAAATAAAATATTAAATGATGTTAAGGATAAAGAAGGGGATTTGGAAATAGAAATACTGGATCCTGATTACGGTAATTCAAAGATTTATAGAATTTTATTAGATAATAATAAATTAGTTTTATCGAGTTATTTTCATGGAAAAGGGAAAATTTTATGGGAAGGCGATTAATAAAAGGAGAATTTTCAGATTAAAAAAGAGTAAAGCAGGGGATGATTTGGGGGATGGAACATGATTATCCTACTCAGGAAACGATTAAATTAATTTTTACAGATTATGATGAATTAAAAGAAACTGTGAATAAGATAATGAAAGAAGGAACTATATTTAAATTTTATTTATAAAATGCCTTAACTAATTTTTCTATTACTGATATTAAGATATGTTCTGGAGAAAGCTTATCATAGGATCAATCTGAGAGGGCAAAAATAGTTAAAAATTGAATTTATTTGTAATTGTGTTGGCTTCTTCATAAAAATCTCGTACCCTCATCCTAATCAGCTCATCAATAATCCCAGAGCCTAGTCAATATCTTTTGATATATTGGTATCTCTAACAAAATTTACCCTTTTAACATCAAAACTTCCACTTTATAGTAATAGATATATACACTAAAGTAGCTTTGAAATGGTTTTAATACAATTAAACAACTTGAATGTGATGAAGAAGAACGACAACTCATCGAAGAATCGGAGACTACCTTGCAAGACGAACAACCGAACAAAAATACCGGGATCAGAATGAAAAGCAAGATTAAATAAAGTATTTAGCCATATTACACAAAAATTAGCCGGATATTTTTAAATTAAAGTATTTAAACGAGTTAAATATTTATAAATTATAATGAATTGTGAAAAATTTTTTAACATCTCTTATAAGGTATTAAATTATTTCAAAAATTAATGTAAGTTTATATTGATTGAAATAGGGGAAAAGCTGTTTTATTTAAATGCTCGCTCATATCCTTTTGTGTGTTCATGTTTTTAAGATTATGGGTAGTGCTTTTTGTAGCCATTTAATTCCGTTATTGTAGGTGAATTGGAAGAATTTGATGTATGTGTTTAGGTTTTTCTTTG
>Ga0182021_10001022_pt1 | contig 31918 bp, 21 predicted proteins | sample 612E3MmetaG_FD_120493 | JGI IMG/M metagenome (GOLD analysis project Ga0182021, IMG submission 120493) | Permafrost microbial communities from Stordalen Mire, Sweden - 612E3M metaG (Illumina Assembly) | ecosystem: Environmental > Terrestrial > Soil > Wetlands > Permafrost | place: Sweden... | reverse complement strand
GGCTGCTGGCAAGGAGGGCCGACTAGCGCCTCCGGCCCCGCCACCCCTGCCCGCGGCTGCGCCGCGCGCGTCGCCGGACCGGAATGTACTGATGTACTTGAGGACCGGAAGCGCAGGCCCGACGCCGCCAGCGGCACGGATCGTCGGCCGTCGTCGCCTTCATGGGGTGAGGCGTAGCTTCTATGGATATCGCGGGGCAAGACGCTGAACTTCCTGAGATCCGACACCGGGCCCGCTACCTATCCGCGCTGATCACTCTGGTGTTTCTCGGTCTGGCTGCGCGGCTCTTCTATCTTCAGGTCGTCGAGGGCGACAACTACTACCGCATGACAGCTGATAGCATCGTGCGCACCGTGGTGCTGCACGCGGTTCGCGGTCAGATCCGCGACCGCAAGGGCCGTGTGTTGGCCACCATGGTTCCCTCCTACGATGTTCAGGTCCTGCCCTCCCAACTTACGCAGGAAGCCTACCTCCGCTTGCGCGAGCTCCTCGGTCCTGACGTGGAGGGCGTGCCGACCTGGGAGGCGATTCGAGAGGAAGCCCAGAAGGGCAAGGATCGCACCATGGTGCTGGCGGAAGACATCAAGCGCGAGGTGATGGCCCAACTCGAGACCGCGCTCGACAATCCCGGCATCAAGGTGGTCGCCGTGCAGCGCCGCCACTACCCGTTCGGCGCGCTGGCCAGTCACGCCATCGGCTACGTAAACGAGGTCTCGGCGGAAGAACTGCGCACGCGCAAAGATGAGGGCTACGGCTCGGGTGACTACGTGGGCCGCACAGGTATCGAACGTCAATGGGAGCCGTATCTGCGTGGTCAGAAGGGGTTCGAACGGATGGTGGTCAACCGGCGAGGCCTGCGCCGCACCGACGTACGCATCGCCGATCTTGTGGACGGGCCCCTCAGTCAAGCAGCGATGCCGGGCAACAACGTGGTGCTGACCCTGGACCTGGACTTGCAGCGAATTGTCGAGCGTGCCTTGCGCGGCTCGCAGGCGGCGGCGGCCGTGTTCGTCGACGTGGAAACCGGCCGGATCCTGGCTCTGGCCTCCAAGCCCAGTTTCGACCCGAACTTGATGTCGCGTGGTCTCTCCCCCGAAGCGGTGTCGCGCATTATGACCGATCGACTGCGCCCTTTCCGCGACAAGGCTCTGGCCGACACCTACAACCCCGGCTCGACCTTCAAGGTCATTACCTCGGCCACCGCCTTGGAAGAAAAGCTGATCACCCCCGACGACAAAGTGCGCTGCGCGGGCTACATCCAGGTGGGCCGGCGTCGCTTCCGCTGCACCAAGGTCCACAAGGCCGTCAGCCTGCACGATGCCATCGTGCAAAGCTGCAACGTCTTCTTCTACGACCTGGGCTCTCGGCCCGGCATGATGAATCGCATGGCCAAGTTCGCCAATGAGCTCGGGCTGGGCGCACCTTCGGGCCTGGGCCTCAACAACGAACAGGCTGGCTTCGTGCCCACCGAGGAATGGCACCGCGCCCAGGACAGCAAGGGCGGCAAGAGTGAAGGCTTCATGATTGGACACGCGCTCAATACCGCCATCGGTGAGGGCGACACGCGCGTCACGGTGCTGCAGATGGCGCTCGCCTATGCGGCCATCGCCAACGGTGGCAAGTTGTGGCTGCCGCAAATCGTGGAACGCGTGGAATCGCCTGACGGCAAGGTGGTCGAGGAATTTCCGCCACGCGTGCGCCGGGACGTGGCGGTGTCCGCCGAAACCCTGGCCACCATCCGCAGCGGACTGTACGGCGTGGTCAGCGATCCCAAGGGCACCGCCTACAAGGCACGATCGCACCACATCGAGGTGGCCGGCAAGACCGGCACCGCGCAAGTGTACCGAGGCGGTCGGGTCGGCAAGGACGATCCTCCCCTGCCCTACGAACGCGTCGACCATGCCTGGTTCGTGGGCTACGCCCCAGCCGGCAAGCCGCGCATAGCCTTCGCCGTCTTCGTCGAACACGGAGGACACGGCGGCTCGGTGGCAGCGCCGGTGGCCATGGAGATTATCGACAACTATTTCGAAAGCGTGGTGCCAGCCGAAGATCGGTCGCCACCTCGTCTGGCGCACCACATAGGACACGCACCCAATCGGGGAGATTCGCCGTCCCCGGTCGGGGCATCGGGGCCCGACCAGCTGCCGCTTCCGCCTTCACCCACCCCGCCTGCGACCAGCGACCCCGCTCTGCCGCCTAGCCCGGCCCACAAGGAGAGCCGCTAGTGCCACGGGTTGTCTCCTGGCGCAAGCTGCGCTTCCGCTTTGACTGGATGCTGACCGCGGCCACGCTGGTGTGCATCTCGCTGGGGCTGCTCAACCTGTGGAGCGCCGTGCGCGAGCGCCAGTTCCACCTGTTCGCGCAGCAGCTCTCGTGGGCCGCGGTCGGCAGTCTGCTGTTTTTGGCCGTGGCCAGTTTCGACTACCGGGTGATTGCGCGCATGGGCTACGTGCTCTACGGCGTCGGCATCACCCTGCTGGTCGTCGTGCTGATTCACGGAAAGATGGTGGGGGGGTCGCGGCGCTGGTTCGACCTGGGCGCCTTTCACCTGCAGCCGTCCGAGCTGATGAAGGTCCTGACCATCATCGCTCTGGCCAAGTACGTGCACGAGACACCGGCGCTCGACGGGCGGACCCTGCGCCACATCCTGGTGCCCATCTTCCTCGCCGGACTGCCGTTTCTGCTCATCGCTGCGCAACCCGACCTGGGCACCGCGCTCATCATCGTGTTGATCTTCGCCACTGTTATGCTGACCGCGCGCCTCCGCCTCAAGACCATGGCGGGGATCGCCTTTGTGGTGGCGCTGGCCGCCGCGCCCTTGTGGGAATACGCGCTGCACGACTATCAGCGCAACCGCATCCTGGCCTTCATCAACCCGGCGCTCGACCCGGCCACCGCGTGGCAACCGCGCCAAGCCATGAATGCCGTCGGATCGGGACGGCTCATCGGCAAGGGATTCTTGCAGGGCACGCAGATTCGGCTGCGCTCGCTGCCGGCGCTGTGGACGGATTTTCCGTTCGCCGTGTGGGCCGAGGAATGGGGTTTTCTGGGCTGCATGGTGGTGCTGCTCGCCTACGCGCTGCTGGCCCTGTGGGTGATCAAGATTGGACGCGAGGCCCGCGATCGATTTGGCATCACCGTGTGCGTGGGCGTGGCTGCCATGCTTTCGTGGCAGGTTGCGGTCAACATCGGCATGGTGACCGGCCTCTTGCCCGTGGTCGGCGTCACCCTGCCCTTGCTGAGCTACGGTGGCTCCAGCGCGCTCACTGTGATGCTGGCGCTGGGCTTGGTGATGAACGTGTCAGTGCGGCGGTTCGCGTATTAACGTAGGCGCCGACCGGTTTGGGGCGACGCCGGCAACTGATCCCCATGCCAGACGGTTTCAGGCTATCGTTTCTTGCGCGACGGCGGTTCGGCTCCCAATTCCTTGAGGACAGCGTCGATGTCTTTGATGATGCAGGAATTGCCTCCGCGGCCGAGCACCCTGCCAATGAATCCACCGCGGTCACCCGTGCGAGCTTTGCGCAACGGTTCGACCGCGCGCGAATCTTTGGTGGCTCCCAGCTGCCGCACAGCCTCACGCTTCTCGGCGCAGTTTCGCCCCTGTGCCAAGTCCAGAGCGTAGCTCTTCACGCGGTCGACTTTGTCAGCGCAGCCCAGGTTGTCGCAGGCCGAACGCGCATCCTGCCGGATGTCCATGCGGCGGTCTTCGCTAGCAATCTCGGCCAAGGCGCTGCCGGCCGGGACACCGATCTGCCTGACCATGAGGTCAAGGGCCGACCGACCGAGCCTGTTGTCCAGCAAAAGTCTACGCACGTTGACCAGCAACGCAGCGTCGCCGCGCAACCCCGCATCCATGCGCAGGGCCTCTTCATAGGCCTGAAGTCCTGCGCTGGGATTCTTGTCGGCGAACTCCAAGTTTCCCAGCAGGTAGCGTACGCGTGCCACGTCTGGGTGCTCTGAGATCTGCTGCATGATGAGGATGCGGGCCTCGGCGAGATGGCCCTCGGCCATGGTGGCTTCGATCTGCTTGATGGGCGACTTCATCTCTTGCGCCACCGGTCTGGGCTTCGGGGGCAGCAGTCGCGGGGCCGCCCCATGACGGTGGCCGAGGAGCAAGGCCACGACCAGAATCACCGCCACAAGTGCTGCGGCCGGCTTGACCCACGGCTGAGCCCGCGGCGGCAGACGCCCTATCGACGCGCGGCTCGCCCTCGCCATCTGACGGACCAGCCAACCCAGCGCGACCCGCAGCGTGCCCAACCCGGCCCACAACGCTGGCCCTGCTGCCGTGCCCAATCGCGCCCATGCATCGGCCGACGCCGAGCCCGCCGCCTCTGCCTGTTCCAAAGCCTCCCGGAATTCTGCTGCCGTACCAAAGCGACGCTCGCGCTCTTTCTCCAATGCCCGCATGACCACGGACTCCAGGGCCGCCGGTATGCGTGCACCAGGCGCTGCGCTGGCGAAGGGCGGGGGCGGCGCCGTTACCTGCATGGCCATCAGCTTGACCAGATCCTCGGCCCCGAAAGGCTTCTTGCCGGTCAACATCTCGTACAGGATGATCCCGCACGAATAGAGATCGGAGCGGCTGTCAACCTCCTGTCCGGTGGCCTGCTCGGGCGACATGTAGCTGGGCGTACCGAAGATCATCACGCCTTTGGTCAGCGGCTGTTCGCCCTCGCCGCTTTCCGTGATCTTGGCGATTCCGAAGTCCAAAATCTTGGCTGTCTCGCCCAGACGGAAGTCCGGGCTCTGCACCAGCATGACGTTGGCCGGCTTGAGATCGCGGTGAACAACCTTCTGTTCGTGGGCGTGTTCTAGGGCGCTGAGAATCTGACCCGCCAACCGGCACGCGCGAGTCAGCGACAGCCGGCCTTCGCGCGCCAGCACATCGGCGAGCGATTCGCCGGCCACGAACTCCATGACCAGGAACAGTTCGCCGGTGTGGTTGCGGCCAAAATCGGTGACCGAAACGATGTTGGGGTGGTTGAGCCGCGAAGCCGACTGGGCCTCGCGCTCGAAGCGGCGCGCCGCCTCCTCCACCTGTCCCATCTCGGCGTGTAGAAGCTTGAGCGCCACCACCTTCTTCATCAAGATGTGCTCGGCGCGGAACACCGCCCCCATGCCGCCCTCGCCGATGCGCCCGAGCACGCGGTAGCGCTCACCCACCACCGTGCCTACGCGCGCATCACGCGAAGCTTCCGCTATCTCGGTGGGGGCCATGCCTCGGTCGCTCATCTTCCAGGCGGCCAGAGTACCACACGGAAACTTGGCGGCCGCTCATGACGATTGACTGCGCGGCCATGCTAGGGTCATGTTTGCCGCCCCCGGATCAATTCACATGGGAACCCTCAAAGGGTTCCCAAACCCTCCCACGGTGGTGCGCCGCCGGCGAAGCCGGTGGGCTCCCCACGCGAAAATTGATGGAACCAGAAGTCATCCAACGCTTTCTCGAGAGTGTCGGCCAGAAGGCCGACGTGGACCTTTACCTCAAGCTCTTCCGCGCCCAGCGCAAGGAGAGCTTCGCCATCATCGTGGCCGACGCCCAGATCGTGCGTGCCGCCCTTGATCCCTTTCACTTCGACCTGCGCATCCTGGCCGGCCTGGGCCTCAATCCCGTGGTCTTGGTCGGGCTGCTCGACGCGCGCGATGCGGATCGGCAGTCGCAGCGAATTCTGGAATGGCTGCTGGAAGACGAGGTGCCGGCCCGGACCATTGGCTCGGGGCCCGACCTTCCCGCCGCCATACGCGAGTCCGTGCGCGAGACCTTGCAGCAAAACACCATCCCCATCGTGTCGCTGGATGCGGCCAAGGAACTCGACATCGAAGACCGCTTCCGTTTGCTGCACAGCCTGGCCACTGGCCTGGAAACCCGCAAAGTGGTGTTTCTGTCCACCAGCTCGGGCCTGGAGCGAGAAGGCGCGCCCTCCATTTCGGTGGTCAACCTGTCCAACGACTACGAACGACTGATGGCCACCGGCCACCTGTCGCGCCGCCACTCATCGCTGCTTCGGCACGTGAAGAACCTTCTCGATCAAGTTCCCCAGCGCATGAACGTGGCCGTGGTCAACCCCTTGCACCTTCTGCGCGAGTTGTTCACCGTCAACGGCGCCGGGACTCTAATCCGTCGCGGCTCGCGCATCGATGCCCATGACGGCCTGGCGCAAATCGATCGGGGACGGTTGCAGGGACTCCTGGAATCGGCCTTTGGCCACACCCTGGTCGCAGGGGCCATGGATCCGGGCGGGCTCATCGAAGGCGACGCCGAGCGCATCTACTTGGAAGACGGCTACCTGGGCGCGGCGCTGGTGGGGCAGAAGCCGGTCGCACCCTATCTGTCCAAGTTTGCCGTCGAGCGCGAAGCCCAGGGTGACGGCATCGGGGGCGAGATCTGGTCGCTGCTCACGCGTGACTACCCGACCTTCTTCTGGCGCGCGCAGCCTTCCAATCCCATCTGCTCGTGGTACGCCAAGCAGTGCGACGGACTGATGCGCTTTCCCGAATGGCACGTCTTCTGGCGCGGATTGCCGCCAGAAAAGATCCATCCCGCCATCGAATACTGCCTGGCCGCCCCGCGCGCGTTTGAGAAGGGGTAGTTGCCCCGAAGGCACGGCCGGTCGCCGGTCGCCGGTCGCCGGTCGCCGGTCGCCGGTCGCCGGATCCGGCTACCGGCTTCGGCTCCCCCTTCGGGGACTTCGGGACCCGCCGCCCGCCCTACCCACACCGCGCGCTTCGCGCGCGCCCTCGCCGGCCCCGGCTCCAGACCAGACCCAACAGCGCCAGCATCCAAGCTCCGAAGGCGACAACATCTCCGTCACCACTGCCAGCGACCGTGCAGCCGAACAGGCCTCTGCTACCGGCCTTGACCTGGGCCTTGACCACCTGCTGGTCCAGGACGCATTCCGCGTGTCCGTCGTTCTGGACGACGCAGGTCTCCGGATCTTGGCAACGAACCACCTCGCAGGGATTGGCCTCACACTTGCCGCTGGCCTCGACGCATGCTGTGCCGGCCAGACAGGAAACTTTCAGACAAACCTGGGGCCGGCAATTGGCCGTCGTGGGATCGCAAAAGGAACCCCCAGTGCAATCGATGTCCGCGCACGGATCGGCCACACACTGACCCAGTCGGCAGCTCTGCCCGTCGGTACAGGCAATGCTCGCGCAACTCTGCAAGCAAGTCCCGTTGGCGCAGTACTGGCCCTGACCGCAGTGCACGTTCTGGCAGGGATCAGGCTCGCACTGTCGATTGTGGCAGATCTGGCCGGTCGGACAGCCGCGCGCGTAGCAATCCTGGCACACGCCGTTGTGGCAGGTTGCGCCTGGCTGACAGGTGAGCCTTGAGCAGGGATCGTAGCAGTTGCCTTGAGTGTCGCACAATTGACCAGCCGGACAGGGATTCACCACACAGGCCGCCAGCAGACAGACGCCGTTTTGGCAAATCCGATCCGGGCCGCATGGATATTCGACCTCCGCACAAAGCGGAACACATTCGCCATCCAGGCAAACCGCGTTCTTGCCACAGTCGGCGTTGTTGTCGATTTGGCCGTCACAGTCGTTGTCTTTGCCATCGCAGATCTCCGCGGAGGGACCCACGCCGCCCACGCAGACCCAACCGACCACCCCCTGGCACTGGAAGTGCCCTGCCTTGCACTCGCCCTGTAGGGCGACGCCGGCCCCCAAGCTCGGCGGATTGCAGGCGTCGCCCGGCGGGACAACATCCTCATCCACCCAGTTGTTGCAGTTGTCGTCCTTGCCATTGCATATTTCGGGTGTGGGCCCCACATCGCCGTTGCACACGATCTGCCCGGCGACGCAGGCACTCACGCCTTGCCGACATTCGCCCACCGCGCTGCCGCAGGCGATACCAACCCCGAGGGTCTTGTCGTTCGGGTCCAGGTTGTCGATCACCCCGTCGCAGTCATTGTCTATGCCATCGCAGATCTCGGGCGTGGGCCCAGTCGAAGTGACGGTACATGCGACGTCCGTGCCCTGGGCATTGCATATGTACTGACCAGCGCCCTGGCACGCCTCCGTGTTGCACGGCTTGTTCAAGCTGGGGAAGTCCTCGTCCACGCTGCCATCGCAATCGTCATCCTTGCCGTTGCACAGCTCCGGAGTGGGCGTCACCGCGTCCACGCAAGCCAGCTCGCCTCTGCCTGTGATGGGGCTGACCTGGCAGGCTTGGTGCCCAAAGGCGCAGACGCCGACACACTTCCCGGTCGAAACATCACAGCCCACGGCGCCCTTGGGATAGCACAGGGTACTTGCGACCGGATCGTTCTCGTCAACCTGCCCGTCGCAGTTGTTGTCCTTGCCGTCGCACGGGATCTCGGCCTGAGGCGTCGCCGGTCCCACGCAGTTCTGCCAGACACCCGCCACGCACGTTTGCACACCGGTCGCACAAATCCCCTGGCAAGTCCAGGTTCCTGCGCCCGAGTCTAAGGCACAGCCCGACGCACCCGCCGGAAAGCATGCCTGCCCGAAGCCGTCGATCACGCCATCACAATCGTTGTCTTTGTTGTCACATATTTCGGGCTGCGGTCCCACCCCACCCCGGCACACCGTCTTCTTTCCGCCCGCGCCGTCGTCCACACAAGCCGTGGTCCCTGGCTGGCACTCACCCACGCTGGAACCACAGCTCCCCGAAATGACATCGTCAACAATCCCGTTGCAGTTGTCGTCCAACCCATTGCACACCTCGGGCTGGTAGGCACAGTCGCAAGACAGGCCTTCGTCGATCTGCCCGTCGCAATTCTCGTCGGCGCAATCGGCCGGGGTGGACGCGAGACAGCCGGGCGCGGTTCCACACACCTCTTGCTCTGGTACGCCGGCCACAAGAGGCGTCGCCCCGCAGGCTGCGGCAACCGCGCACACCACACCGTCGCCAGCCGCGTTGCAAGCGTAGACACCTTCGCGCTTGCAACGACCCACGCCCACCGAGCAGGGCTGGCCCTTTTGCGGAAAGGCCGCGGCCTCGTCGTAGCAAGTCGCATTGCAATTGCACCGAGGCACCGGAATGGAGCTGACGATGATATCGCCCAAGCTGGCCGCGAGGTCAGCGCGGTTGTTGGGGAGGTAGGCGGACTTCTTGCCACCCGAGCCTGCCAGCGCCATGCGACTCAATGAGGCGGAACTCCCAGTGCCGAAACCGATCACGTAGACCGTGATGCCCGCACTGTAGGCGTCACCCGCCGCCGTCACGGGATCGTCGCCGCTGTTGAGCGCGCAGGTATCCTCCCCGTCGGTGACCAAGATGATGTTGTATGACCGGCAGGCGGCACGCGAATCATGGGCAACCGGATCGCTCGACAGCAACCCCGCCCCCGGCCCGATGTCCGTTCGATTCGCGTTGAGCAGCCAGTCGCGCACCGAATGCACGCTGCCCGCCAGCGGCGTCCAGGTTGAGGCGCGAATTTCACGGTTCGAGGTTCCCGTGAAAGGAGGCAGGTCTTCCTTGCCGTCGATCCAGCGGTAGATGTCAGGAAAATTGGAGCCGCTGGCAGGAAAACCCACGATGACTTGCGCCCCGGGACAGGTGACGGAGTAGGCGCAGGGAGTGCTGCAGTCGAGTTGGCGCCACTCGAAGATGCGATCATTGGTGTCGGCCGGATTTGCGCATCCGATGCAGGTTGGTGGGCCGGTTGAGCATTCCGTGTAGTCGGCGCCCATGTGCTGGACACAGTACTTCTGTGTGGTGGCATCGTCGGGCAGGTCCACGCAGGACGCGCCTGCCACGATGGCGGCACAATCATTGTCTGTCTGGCAAGGCTGCCCCAGCAAGACGCGGGCGTAGGTGGCGAGAGCGAACTCAGCCGAGCCAAAGGCCGAGATGGTGTCGATGATGGCCGACTTGGCCTGATACAGCTTGCTGTCGTCGTAGTGCCAGCCCCCGGTGGACTTTCCGTCGAGGTCGCAGCCCGGCTGACTCTCCGAGCCGTCGCCGTGGGTGGACAGCCCGGCGACGTTCGAACTCATGGAAGCTGAGTTGTCCAAGATGAAGACAAAGCGAGGCTTGTCGATCTGGGCCGCCACCTCAGGCGATGCCAGGCTCAAGCCAACTACGGCTGCTGCGGCTAGTCCAATGCGCGTCATTCGACGCCTCCCAGATCCCACGGAGCATTGACGACGCCGGTGGGGATGTCATACACGCCGTCGTCCGACCAGGTACCCGCAGCCGACAACGACGCGCCCCCCCTCACGGTTTGTCCATCTTTCCGGTGTCGACCACGCGGACCCCGGCGGGCGGACTCCAGCGAAAAACCTCGTCGGAAACCTTGGCGTTCATCTTCAGGTCAGAAAACGCGAAGTGATTCACGTTGCCCTGCTGATCGGTGAGCACGCTCTCGCGAACCGAGAAATCGCCCGCATCCACCACGAAGATGATGGACTTGTAGGTGGACTGGGGCTGCTTGGGCCGCAACGACAAGCGATAATCCTCGGGGCGACCCAGGCGGGTGTCGTTGGACCAGGTCACTTCGAATTCATCGGCGATCTTGCCCTTGCCCATGAGGAAGGCCAGGGCCGCGGGCAACTGCGACGTCTTGAGATCCTGCTTGAACGCTTGCTTTTCCTCGGGCTCGTACAGCCAAAGCACCTGCCCATTGGACAGGAACATGCGCGCCTCGGGCTTGTCGTAGTCCCAGCGCATACGCCCCGGTTTCTTGAAGTGGACCTGGCCGGCCGAAACGGTCACGCGCCCCATCACCTGCCGACTGTACTTCTGGGTGAAGCGCGCCTGGAAATCCTTGGCCTGGTCGTAGCGGTTCTGGACCCGCGCGACCACAACCGACAGCTCAAGCCGTGCCGGCTTGGCCTGAAAAGGAGAAGAAGCCGAGCCGGAATCGCCGGCAGCAAGCAACAGTATGAGCGCAAGGGTGGTCATGGTCCCATCTTACCGCCAAGGCCCCAGCGCGCCGCCAGCACGAGGCAGATTTGCCCCCCCCAATACAGGGCCAGGGTCATGGGTTGCGCCCAGACGGACGAGCGCCGCAGGCGGGCCCAAGGCAGCAGGGCCTGAGAGAAGTAGAACAGGGTCGCCCCCACGGCGGCCACCACAGCCAGTTCAAGCGATGCCTGCCCCGCCAGCGAGGAGAACACACCCGCCATCATCACGCTGAGGCTGAGGGCATGGGCCCCGACCGGCACACGCAGTCCCGCATCGATCCCGCGCCATTGGCGCCGCACCAGCCATGCCGAGCACGCGCCAAAGACCGCCAGGCCTGGCACCGCCAGCCATCCACCCGGCCCCGCCCCAAAAAAGGCGAACCCATAGCAAAGATGCGCGACCAAAAACAGCCCCAGCCCTACCACGAGCGCCTCCTGGCCCTCGGCAAGCAAGGTGATGTCAGCCGCGAGGGACAGGATGATGGCGTTGAACACCATGGTGCCGAACAGGTCGCTGGGCATGCCACCCAAGACCGCGAACAACAAGACCGTTGCCATGGGCTTGCCGACGCCGATAACCATGGGTTTGCCCGACGCCGCGCCGATCACGGCAACGCCCACTGCTGCTGCGTAGAGGACGAGAGAAAACCCGAGAGGAGCCACGCCCTACTTTACAACGGTTCTCAGCAATTGGGGTCTTTCGCGCATACCGCGCCAACGCACACCCCCTCGGTGCCACTCTCTGTGGTGAAATCCGAAAGCTTCGTCAGTCAGCAGCAGCCAGGTACTCGCCGCGCGGAGCCAACACCTCGCGAGGCTTGATGCCGTTGGCCGGACCAACGATCCCGTCCCGCTCCATTTGCTCAACCATGCGCGCAGAGCGGTTGTAGCCGATCTGCAGACGGCGCTGGATGAAGGACACGCTGGCCTGGCCGGTGTCGCACACGATGGCCACGGCCTGGTCGTAGAGCGCATCGGAGAATTCCTCGCGCGGCGCGGCCCCGTCCTCACCGTCCTCGGCGCGCTCGGTGAGGATGTTCATGTCGTAGACCGGCTTGCCCTGCTTCTTCAGAACCTCCACCACACGATGGATCTCGTCGTCCGACAGGAAGGCGCCCTGGATACGCCGCAACTTTGTGCCTCGGTCCGAGAACAACATGTCGCCGTTGCCCAGCAGGGTCTCTGCGCCGGGCTGGTCCAGGATGGTGCGGGAGTCAATCTTGCACGCCACCTGCAAGGCGATGCGGCTGGGGAAGTTGGCTTTGATGAGGCCGGTGATCACGTCCACCGATGGCCGCTGGGTCGCCACGATGAGGTGCAGACCCGCCGCACGCGCCTTCTGCGCCAGCCGCGCCACCGCGGTTTCCACGTCCTTGGGCGCTGCCATCATGAGATCGGCAAACTCGTCGATGACGATGACGATGTAGGGCAGCTTGCGCGCCGGGGCTTCGCCGTGCTCCTTGGCCGCTTGCACAGTTGCGGCCGCGGCCGAGATCTCCTCTGCCCTCTCCTCGCTGATGGTGCCGTCGCCAGCCGCGGCCATAGGCGCGGGCTCGCTGTCCGCCTCCACCTCGACCTCGCGCTCTACGCCATCCTCCCCCGCGATGAATAACTTGAGTCGCTTGCCGCGTTTGGAGGGCGACTCGGCCAACGGCGCGGCCACCGGCTTCGCGCTCGCCGCCGCTTCAATCTTGGCGTTGTAGCTAGAGATGTCACGCACACCGCTCTTGGAAAGCAGCTCGTAGCGACGCTCCATCTCGTCGACCGCCCAACGCAGCGCCAGCGACGCCTTCTTGGAATCCACGACCACCGGCAGAAGCAGGTGAGGGATGCCCTCGTAGATCGACAGCTCGAGCTGTTTGGGGTCCACCATGATAAAGCGCACTTCTTCCGGCGTGGCCGAGTAGAGAATGCTGGTGATCATTCCGTTGACCGCGACGGACTTGCCCGACCCGGTAGTGCCGGCGACCAGCAAGTGGGGCATCTTGGCCAGGTTCACGCTGACTGGTGCACCCTTGGTGTCCTTGCCCATGCAAATCTGCAGCTTCGAGCTGGCCTTGCGGAATGAATCGTCCTCGAGGATCTCCCTGAGGTACACCATCTCGCGCTTCTTGTTCGGGAGCTCCACGCCCACCACGGCCTTGCCCGGGATGGGAGCCACAATACGCACCGACTGCGCCTCCAGCGCCATGGCCAGATCGTTTTCCAACTGCACGATCTTGCCGGTGCGCGTGCCCGGAACCGGGGCGAATTCAAACGTGGTGATGACCGGCCCCATCTGGATAGCGGTGACATTGCCACGCACGCCATAGTTGCCCATGGCCTGCTCCAGGCGGGCGGCCATGGTCTTCAGGGTCTTCTCGTCGATCGCGCCGCCCTCCGGTGGGACGTACTCCAGCAGATCGGGGGTGGGAAGCTGGAAAGCGCCGCTGGAAAGGCGCACGTAGCCGAGGCCATCTCCTTCGTCGGTGGCCGCTTGGGCGACGTCTTCCTCGCCTCTCTCCCTGCGAATCACGGGTTGCACGATAACCGGCCCCGCCTCTTTGTCGGCAAACTCGGGGTTCTTCTCGGTCACGCCCTCCTCCAACGCCGCGGTCACGGCCGGGACGATGCAGGGCTCGGGCCTCGCCTCGACAGACGGCTGCTTGGGCTCGCCCACTGGCTCGATCGGAGCCGCGCACTCTACCGCCGCGACCTCGGCGACCAAAGCCGCCATGGCCCGGCGCTCTTCATTTTCGTGTACCGCGGGTGCCTCGTCCAGCATCGCTTCCGGACCTTCGCCGAACTCGGCGAAACCAACTGTCGCCTCCGAATCGCCCGCGGCGTGCACGTCGCTATCGCCTTTTAGCAAGGTTTCGACCGGCGCCACCATGGTCGCCGCGAAGGGTACATCCCCGTCCGGAATTTCATCCCAGCTGGCTTCGGCTTGAACCGGGTCGAAGTCTTCGGCCCGCTCGGTCTCTCCCTTCTCTGGGAACATCGCCACCACCATACGTCCGAGAGATCGCGCACCCGTCACGGCTAGCCAGGCCGCAGCACGGGCGACGACCAGAATCGCGCGACCTGCGCCGCGCGCAGCCCAAGCCAGCGCCGTGAAGACCTCGCCTACGCTCACATGGGTGAGCAGAATCAATGAAATCGAAAGCAGCGTCGCCGCGGCCAGGGCCGCGCCCACGCCGCCCACCGCGCTGGCGCCGGTCTCCGCCAGCCACTGCCCGAGCATCCCGCCCGGGCCGCGCAAGGTGACCGGCTCGCCTGCAAAGGGCAGGTGGAGAAGGACGGCCGCTGAGCACAGCAACGCCACAAACCCCAGCGCGCCCACCATGTCCTCGATGAGACGACGAGCGCGGCACATGCGAACCGCGAGCAAGAGAACCCCGGCCACCAGGGGATAGGCGCACAGGCCGATCAATGAGTAGAGACCGGTCGCGGCAGCAGCGCCGCCTGGACCCATGAGGCGACCGCGTCCAGCCTGCATTGACACCAGCGACACCAAACAAAAGACCCCGAGACCCAGCAGCCCAATCCCCGTGATCTCGCGGCCTCGTCCTGGCGCTTCGCCTTTGTTCTTCGCTGTCGCCATATTTTGCCCCGTTCTGGCCTGATATTTTTGAACTACCTATACCTACACACACCGTATCCCGCCGGACTCGGCCGTCAAGTTTTCGCCCCGCCCCGTTTTCCGACGGCCAGGCGACATCAAGACAACCGGACCACGCTCACAAACCGTGAGCTTGGATGCATTTTTTTCACCACAGAGAGCACAGAGGTCACAGAGTCGGACCGGAGGGGAACGGGTCGGGCTCCGGTCCGATCCGAACCCCTTCCTTCCGGCCTCTGTGTTCTCTGTGCTCTCTGTGGTGAAAAAGCTAGCTACCCGGACGGGGGAACGAAACCGTGAATGTCGTCCCCTGCCCTGGCTTGCTATCCACATCGATTTGGCCGCCGTGGCGCTCGATGATGCCATGGACGATCGACAACCCCAGCCCCGAGCCCTCGCCCACGTCTTTGGTGGTGAAAAACGGGTCGAAGATCCGCGGCAAGACGTCGGCGGGAATTCCGGGACCGTCGTCGCTCACAATGAGCAACACGCGGCCGTCGCGGGATTGTGTGCTGACGCGAATGGTTCCGCCTCGATCACCCATGGCTTGCGCCGCATTGGTCAGCAAATTCATGAGCACCTGGTCGATCTGGCCCGGAAAGCCGCGAACGCGAACATCTGGGTCCACCTCTTTGATGATCTGCACATGTCGCAACCGGTGCTGCAGCAACCCCAGGGTGTCCTCCACGCTGCGAGCGAGAAAAACCTCCCGCTCGACAGACTCATCGCCCCGGGCGTAGCCGTGCAGCGCCTGCACGATGCTCTTGGTGCGCGCGGCGCCGCGCTGGACCACGGCCAGAATCTCCGCTGCCTCAGCGGCAAGTTTCGCGACGGGGCCTCCCGGCTCGACGGCTGCAATGCGCGCCACCGCCTCCTCCAGCGGCCCGAGCGAGTTGATCACGGCGTTGACCGGATTGTTGATTTCGTGTGCGATTCCCGCAACCAGCCGGCCCATGGACGCCAATTTCTCACTGCGAACCAGGTTATCCTGCGCCCGTCGCAACTTCTCAAGCGCGTCGTGCAGCTCGGCGTTTCTCTGTTCCAGGGCCTCGGTGCGCCGACGCACCTCGCGTTCCAAGTCGACGTTGATTGACTCGGTCGAACGCAGCCGGTCGCGCAGCGAGCGCCGCATCTCCTCGAAGATCACGGCCAGGCGCCCCAGCTCGTCGGCTTCGCCCCAAGGAGGGACCGGCCGGGCGAGTTGTCCCTTTGACATTTCCCCCGAACGCTCCTCCAAAGCGCGCAGGGGGACCACCACCTCGCGCACCGCGAACAGGACCACACCAGCCGCGAGTACGATGCCAATGACCAAGGCGAAACGCGCACTGCCGCCGGGCGCGGCCTGCTGGAAGAGCCAGAGAAACCCGACGCCAAACCCCCACACACCGAGGAAGAACACGGCCAGTTTTAGGCGCAGCCCGACGGGCGAGCGGACCTGGTCCGGCGGAAGCAAATGGCGCGAGCCTAGATGGCGAAACAGCGGCCGCAGGATTTCCTGTAGCGCGATCCTCTGATAGATGGCGACTACGCCCGCAACCAGCACCAGGATGACGATCATCCGCATGACCACAGGACCATGCAAGCCCGGCCACGGCCAGGCCGCGGTGAACGCCACAGCCCCGGCCAGCCCGACGGACAAGGCCTGCCAAGCAGAAAGTCGGTAGGGCAGCGCTTGCGCCGCCACGAAGGCAGCGATCGCCTTGGGCTCGTCGCGTGCCGGGCCTTTGCTGCCGCGCGCGCGCACAGTTGCGTCGAAGTACTGCTCGATAGGCGCAGCCCGACGGACGAAGGAACGCCACCAGACCAGTGCCGCCACAACCAGAAGCGCCCACAGGGGGAAAGCCGCTCGAGCCAGCCCCGGCAACCGCAACAACGAATAGGCCATGAGCGCCAGCAAGGCGTGCGACAGCGCTAGGGTGGCTAAGGCGGCGCAGGCGAACCAACCCCGGTAGTCAGTCGCGAAAGCCTGAATGGCCTGAAGCTGAGGCATGAGGATGGGCCGGACGGCTCCCAAAATACGGTCAAGAATCAGAAGGCGCACCGCCGCCACCCCCGCGGCCGAAATGACGCCGAGTGTGGCCAGCGCCGCAGCGTCCAACAGGTCACGCCTGCCCGAGCGGAAAACCGCACCTGCCAAGACCAGCGCCAACCCGGTCCACAGGGCAAAGTGCACGAGAGCACTCTCGCGGGGCGCACGCGCAAGCGCCCGACGGGTGACGTCCGCGTTCAACGCTTTGGCCTTTTCGCCACGCTGGAGCACGGCCAACTGGTCGGTCAATGATCGCAACAGATCCACCAAACGAAACAGCGAAGCGGCCCAGGCAGCCAGCAAGACTGGCCCCAGAACCTTCGCCCACAGCCACCGGTCGGGCAAAACGCGCGCGCACAGGACGAGAGGGGGAGCGCACACCGTGACCTCGATCGTGCCCAGGAACAGTTCGGCCGCCGCGATCTTGCGCGAAAGGCGAAACTCACCGCCGCCCTGTGTGGCCTGTGGCATGCCGGCATTGTAGAGTAATATCCGCAGACTGGACAAAGCGACTTTCGCCGAGCACCCTTGGGTGTCGCATCCATGACCTGGGAAACGATTGCCAACCTAATCCACGACGAGTGGATGATCCTGTCGCTGCTTCTGCTGTGGTCGGTCGCCGGCGTGACCATCATCTGCGAACGCGTCTACGCATTGTGGAACGTCCTGGCCAAGTCCGAGGTGTTCAAGAACCACGTGATCGGCGCCATCGAAAGCGGGGATCTGCCCAAGGCCCACGCCTTCTGCGAGACCTCGAACGATCCCTTGGCCGGTGTCTTTGGCCGCGGCCTGCGCGTATTTGCCAAGACGCCCAACAAGACCACCGAAGCCGTCATGTCCCAGCGGACGGTCGCCATCGGCTCGTTCAAGCGCTATCTGTGGGCACTCGGAACCGTGGGCTCCTCCGCGCCCTTCGTCGGACTCTTCGGCACGGTAGTGGGCATCCTCAAGGCCTTCCAATCCATGTCGACGGCGGGCACGGGCGGCTTCAAGGTCGTGTCACAGGGAATCGCGGCCGCGTTGGTGGCGACAGCCGCCGGCTTGCTGGTCGCCATCTACGCCATCATCGCCTACAACTACTTCGTCTCGCGGGTGGGCGCCATCGCCGTCGAGTACAAGATATTCTGTGAGGAGTTCCTGCTGGCGCTGGGCGAGTACGCGAAAACCCGAGAGGTTCCCCCGGCGCTGCCCGGTTCGGCTTCCTCGCCGGCAGAAAAGAACACCTCTCCTTCGTAGAATCCCTGCGCGATGGGGATGAACATCCAAATAGAAGACGCCAGCGCGGCCGACGCAGCCGAGGCCGACATGAGCGAGACAGTCGTGGCGGAAATCAACATCACGCCACTCACCGATGTGTTCCTGGTCCTGCTCATCATCTTCATGGTCACATCCACGGCCATCGTCGAGTCGGAGATCACTTCGCGCACCGGTGTGAAGGTGGCGCTGCCCAAGGCGAACTCGGCGGGCGCGGTGACCAAGAAGCGCACCGATCCTATCCTGACCGTGACCAAGAGCAATGAAGTGTATCTCTTCTCCAAGAAGGTCGAAGTCGCCAACTTGGAACAGGAAATCCGCAAGGCGCTCAACGACGTGGGCTCGGAAACGCTCCTTCTGCGCGGCGACAAGAACGTCTTTCTGGGCGAGGCGGTCGACATCATGGCCATCGCCAAGAGAGCGGGCGCGAAGAACATCGCCATCCTGACCCAGACAGACCAGAAGTAGCACTTCGCCACACGGCAGGTTTCGCGCAAGCAAAACCGCCTCACTCGCGTCCTGCCATTGTGCATCCAGAAGCTCTTAACTGCTTAAAATTACTACATTCTGCTTATGCACACGGCGTGGCACATGGGCTGCAAGGATTGGGAATCGATCCCGGCCGCAAGGCCAGAAAACAGAAGACGACAAGGAGATCATTATGAAGCTGACCCGCGTTATCCTCCTCGCCATTGCGTTCATCATCCCGACTGCCACCACGACCCTCGCCTCGGCCGCCGATGAGCCGGCCGCTGCTGGTGACACCGCCAAGCCAGCCAAGGGCAAGAAGGGCAAGAAGGGCAAGAAGGACAAGAAGGGCGAAGAGAAGAAGGAAGCTGCTCCCGAGGCGAAGTAACGAACTTCGACTCCTGGAAAGAATGCAGGACGGTCGGAATCATCTGGCCGTCCCGCTTCTTCGCAAAGACCCCCGGGATGATACCCGGGGGTTTTTTGTTGCTGGCTGCTATTCTGGTGTCGGGGGGTGTTCTTGCCCGCCGATTTGCACCTAGGATTTGCGCGTGACCATCCGAACCAAGGTTTGGTTGCTGGTCGCGGTCAGTGTTCTCGTGACCGCGGGCGCAACTTATTGGCTGCGCATCTATGCCATGCGCCGCGAACTGACCCGCCAGGCGCTCGCCTCGGCAGACGAAATCGCGGACGACATCAAGCAGACCCTGGAACGATTCGACGCCGACGCGGAGGACCGCGATCTGGCCATCGCGCTCTCGAACTATGTCAACCGACATCCGCGCATCCAGCGCCTGCAACTTGTCATCGAGCGCGAAAGCGCAACCCGCATTTTCGCCCAACGAGGAGAGGCCACGGAGATCACTCGTCTCGGCTCGATCCCACGCGAACCCATCATCGGCCCGTATACCCGCAAGGCGACCGAGGGCGACGATCTGCACGTGGTCACCCGAAACGTCGACCTCAAGGGACCGTGGACCGCCGTGCTGAACATGAACTGGAGCCTGGGTCCGGTTCAGTCGGTCATCAAGGTGACGGAACGCTGGTCTTTGGTTCTGGGTCTTGGCCAACTCCTGGTCCTCATGCTGTTGTCGGGTTTCATCATCGATCGCGTAGTGCTGCGACGCCTCGACGTTCTGGCGCGAGCCATGCGCGACGTGGAAGCCGGCAACATGGATCGGCGCGTGCCGATGGACACCAACGACGAGGTCGGCCGCCTGTCACACGGCTTCAACCGAATGCTGGAGCAGCTTTCCACCGCCAATCGCGAGATCCACGCCTTCAACCAGCGGCTCGGGCGCGAGATTGAGATGGCCACGCAGGATCTGTCGCGCAAGAACACGGCCCTCGAGCAACTCAACCGCTTACTCAACGAGCTGCGCCGGGAGAATGCTTCGAAGGTGCGTCTGGCCGCTCTTGGCCAGCTGGCGGCGCAGCTGGCCCACGAGATCGGCACGCCGCTCTCGTCGGTGTCAGGCCACCTGCAGCTAGCCTTGTCACAGCGCGATCTATCCCCGAACCTGCGTGAGCGCCTGGACGTGTCCACGCGCGAGATTGCCCGCATTGGCCGCATTGTGCGCGACTACCTCGACTCCACGCGCTCGCTGGAGGCGGAACGCAAGCTGGTTTCCTTGCGCCAGATCTTGAGTGAGGCGGTCGAGGTCACGCGCGGGGGCGAGTCGGGGAGCAACAAGACTCTGAACGTGGACGTGCCCGACGATCCGGCTGACTTCGTCACCGACCCCGGCTTGCTGCGACAGATCGTGATCAACCTGCTCTCCAATGCCCTGGATGCGGTGGAACAAGGCGGGCTGGTCGCGCTGACGGCACAGGCGCAGGATGACTATGTGCTCATAACGGTGCGCGACACGGGGACCGGCATCGCACCCGAGGATCTGCGGCGAATCTTCGAGCCCTTCTACACGACCAAGGGACGGGGCAAGGGCACCGGACTGGGCCTGGCCATCTGCCGTGAATTGGCCAAAGCGCTGGGCGGCACCATTGCCGTGCAAAGCACGCCCGGCCAAGGCTCGGCCTTCTCTCTGCGTTTGCCCCGCCACGCGCAGGCCGAACCAGCATCCCCACGGGCCGCGGCCGGAGGAGCAGCATGACCAAAATCCTGGTCGTCGAGGACGACGCCGTCGCGCGCGACCTTCTGCGCGAGATCTTGAGTGCCGAGGGCTTCGAGGTCGACGCCGTGGACGATGGCGCACCTGCGGTCGAACGGGCGGCGTCGGGACGCTACGATCTGGTGGTTTCAGACATTCGCATGGAACGGGTGGGCGGCATGGACGTGTTGCGCGCCTTTTCCGAAAGGGCCCCCGGCACGCCCGTCATCCTCATCACCGCGTTCGGCGACGTCACCGGCGCCATGGAAGCCATCGGACACGGCGCCTACGACTATGTTTCCAAGCCCTTCAACGTCGAAGAGCTGCGCCAGACCGTGGCACGCGCGCTGGAGCGCCGACGGCTTTCCGCCGAGGCGGTGGCGGCACCGAAGACGGGCGCGGCTCAGGTGGCCGAGATCGAAGGCAAGAGCCCGCGCATGCTCGATGTCTATAAACTGGTCGCGCGGGTGGCCCCCACGACGGCCACGGTTCTGGTGGTCGGCGAATCGGGCACCGGCAAGGAATTGGTGGCGCGCGCCATCCACACCCGCTCGCCCCGCGCCGGCAAAGCGTTCGTGCCGGTGAATTGCACAGCCCTGTCCGAATCGCTCCTGGAATCAGAGCTATTCGGTCATGCCCGAGGAGCCTTCACCGGCGCGGTGGCCGCCAAACGCGGCCTTTTCGAGATGGCCAACGACGGTACCCTGTTTCTCGACGAGATTGGCGACATGGGCCCCAAGATGCAGGCTCAGCTCTTGCGCGTCCTGCAGGATGGCGAGGTGCGGCCGGTGGGCGGCACCGAGTCCATCAGGGTTGACGTGCGCCTGGTGTGCGCCACCAACCGAGATCTGGAGGCGGACGTGAAGACCGGCCGCTTCCGTGAAGATCTCTACTTCCGCATCAACGTGGTCACCGTGCGCATGCCCCCGTTGCGTGAGCGCGCCGGCGACATCCCCATTCTGGTGCGTCACTTCTTGGCCAAGATCGCTCGCCGCGAGAGTCGGTCCGAGGCAAGCGTATCGCCCGAAGCGCTGGAGGTTCTCTGTCGCCATTCCTGGCCCGGAAACGTTCGCGAGTTGGAAAACGCCATCGAGCGCGCGGTGGCCGTGGCCAAGGGTAACGTGGTGCTGCCCTCGGATCTTCCCGTGGAAGTCTATGGCGGCTCGCCCGCGGAGCCGGGCGGAATCTTCGATGATCGCCCCACCCTGTCGGAGTTGGAGAAACGCTACATCGCGCTCATCCTGACCGAATGTGGCGGCAACAAGAAGAAGGCGGCAGAGCGTCTGGGCATTGACCGCCGCACGCTCTACCGGGCGCTGGAACGCGCCGGCGTGGCGGCAGGCAGCGACGACGACGGGGAAGATAGCTAGTCTTCTTCACCACAGAGAGCACAGAGAACACAGAGGTCGGAAGGAAAAGGGTTCGGACCGGACAGAACCAAACCCTTCCCTATCCGGTCCGGCTCTGTGGCCTCCGTGATCTCTGTGGTGCAAAAGCTATCTTCCCGGCCGGGCTACAATAGGTCGAGAAACGCGCGGCCGGCGTGACTGAGCGTTCGGCCCGCGGGATACACCAGTCGGATTTTCCTTTCGGTCTGCAAGTCGGTCACGTGCACTTCGCGCAGCGTTCCCTGCGCGATCTCCTCCTCGACGCACATGCGGGGCAAGAAAGCCACCCCCTGGTTGCGCCGGACCATCTTGCTGATGGCCTCCACCGTGGGCATCTCCACGTCCTGTCGCAGCGGAACCTTGAGCCGCTCGAACTGGCGCAACACGACCTCCTTGTAGGGCGACATCTCGTTGTGAGCGATGAACGACTCTGCACCCAGGTCAGCGATAGAAACTGAGCGCCGCCGCGCGAAGCGGTGCTGGGGAGAAACCACGCAGGCCAGGTGATCGGTGTAGAGGATGCGCACCACCAGCCGGTCATCTTGCGGCTCGTAGCTGATCACGCCCATCTCCAGGTCGCCTTCCAGAATCTCGACGGGGATCCGGCTGGATTGGCTGCGCCGAACCTGCACCTTCACACGCGGATACAACTTGCGGTAGCGCGCGATGAGCGGCAGAAGGTACAAGGTGGTCGATTCGTTGGCACCGATGAACAGTCGTCCCGCACCGTGGTCACGTAACTCGGCCAGGGCCACGCCGAGCTCGACCCGCAGGTTGTCGAAGCGCCGGGCGTAGTCGAACACCACCTGGCCGGCATCGGTCAGACGCGCTTGCTTGCCCGCGCGATCGATGAGCGGCTCGCCCACCTCGGCTTCCAGGCGCTGCACCGCCATGGACACGGCTGGCTGGGTCCGCAACAGGCGAGCCGCCGCGCGCGAGAAGCTCTTCTCGCTGGCGACGGCGCGAAAGACTTCGAGGGTGTGCAAGTCCATGGGGCCTCCCCTGATCCGGGATCAAGCTACCATAAGCTAGACTGATACAAATTGACAAATGAATCAATTCGCCAGAATACGCCGCAGTCGCCAAAATGCGCCCACCTGAAAGGAATCCACCCCACTCCGGCCACGGCCACGCTTACGACCACGATCCCGGCCACGGTCCACTCCATGACATAGTCTGGAGCCGAGCGGTGCGCCTGATGTAAGATGGTCCGTGGACTCAGCTCCGAGTCCCTAGCCGCACACACTCACTTTCATGGCAGTCATCGGCATCGATCTGGGCACGACCAACTCCGTAGTCGCCACCGTGCGCGACGGGCAGGTGGTCGTGGTACCCAACTCCCAGGGGGGATACCTTCACCCGTCGGTGGTGTCGTTTTCTCCCGACGGCCTCAAGTACTTCTCCGTGGAAGCTGTCGCCCGTCGCATCGTGGATCCCAAGAACACCGTCTACTCGGCCAAGCGCCTCATCGGCCTGCCTTTCCGTTCCGACGAAGTGCAAAGAGCCTTGCTGCGCCTGCCCTACGGGCTGAGCGAGGGCAACAACGAGCAAGCGGTCTTCATCGGACCGGATCGCACCTACACCATTCCTGAGGTCTCTGGCCTGTTGCTCGGCTATCTACGCCAGTGCGCCGAGATGTTTCTGAGCGACTCGGTCAACGCCGCGGTCATCACCGTACCAGCCACCTTCAACGACTCCCAGCGCCGCGCGACCGTGGACGCGGGACGCATCGCCGGCGTCGACGTGCTGCGCGTGCTCAACGAGCCCACCGCGGCCGCGCTGGCCTACGGACTGGGTCAGAACATGTCGCAGCGGATTGCGGTCTACGACTTTGGCGGCGGCACCTTCGACATCACTATCCTGCAGGTCGAGAACGACGTGTTCGAGGTACTGGCCACCGGCGGGGACACCTTTCTGGGCGGCGACGACATGGACAGCGTTCTGCTCACCATTCTGGCCGATCTGTTCAACGCCGAGCATGGCATCGATCCGCGCGGCGATCAGGCTGCGCGCTCGCGCCTGCTCATCGCCGCCGAGCAGGTCAAGCGCCACCTGTCCGATTTCCCCGAAGCCCGTGGCGATCTCAAGAACATCGCCATCGGTGCCACGGGCGAGCCCCTCGCGTTGCGCTTCCACATCGCGCGCAGTGTTTTTGAAACCGCCATTCGCGGGCTGGTGGGCCGCACCATCCAGGCCTGCCAGGACGTGCTCGCCTCCGCCCAGCTCACGCCTTCGCAGATCGACGAGGTGATCATGGTGGGGGGCACCACACGCGTGCCCATGGTCCGCGCCGAGGTGGAAAAGTACTTCGGTAGGCCTCCGCGCACGGACCTCAACCCCGACGAGGTGGTGGCCTGGGGCGCCGCCATCCAGGCCGAAAATCTGGCCAATGCCGGCGAGAACCTGCCCAGCCGAGCGGTCTTGCTCGACGTCACGCCCCGGGCGCTGGGCATCGCCGTCACCGGCGGCTTCGCCGAGCGAATCATCGATCGCAACGTACCCGTGCCGGTGGAGCAGACGCGCATCTTCAGCACCTCGTCTGACAACCAGTCCTCGGTGCGCATTCAAGTCTGCCAGGGTGAATCGCGCCGTTTCGAAGAGAACGTGCCTCTGGGCGAGCTGGAGCTCACCGACCTGATGCCCGCGCGGCGAGGTGAGGCCTCCATCGAGGTGACGTTCAAAGTGGACACCAACGGCATCTTGCGCGTACGTGCGCGCGACGGCGCGACCGGGGTGGCCCGCGAAGCAGCGGTCAACGTGCGCGGGGCCATGAGCGAGTCCGAGGTCCAGGAAGCGGCGGAGCGACAGAAGTACGAGGAGGCGAGCAACCTCCCGGAAGTGCCGGAGGCATAAGCCATGGCGGGGATGTCCATCGAACAGCTGGCCGCGTTCGTCCGGCAGATCTTTCCCCGGCTCGATCAGCTCTCCTACTATGACCTTCTGGGAGTGCCCTCGGGCTCGGACCAAGCCGCGGTGCGGGTCGCTTTCTATCGTCTGGCCGGGGACCTGCACCCCGACCGCTACCACACCCTCGCCGATCGCGCGCTCAAGGAGCAGCTAGAGATCATCTACGCGCGCGTGTGCGAGGGCTACCGGGTGCTCACCACACCCGACAAGCGCGCCGCCTATGAGCGGGCGCTCAACCAGGGCAAGAAACGTCTGACGGTGACCGACCGCGACTCGCACGGTCTGCAGAACCCGGAAGACAGCCTCAGGCATCCCGAGGCAAAGAAGTTCTTCCGCATGGGCATGATCTGCCTGGCACGCAAGGACTGGAAGGGCGCGATCATGAATTTCAACTTCGCGCGCACCTTCGAACCGGCAGCAACCATCATCGCGCAAAAGCTGGGTGAAGCGCAGGCCGCTCTGGGCAAACCGGGGGGAGCGGGAGGCACCCCGCCCAAGACCTCTTGACTGGGCCGCTCGACTCGCGCTCGACGACGCCGCCGTTGGCCGACGGGGCAGCGGGCTCGTCGATTCCTCCGCCAACGCCCAAGGTGGGCAAGCCGCTGGGCCGCTACTTGCTCCTGGACGTTCTCGGCCACGGGGCCATGGCCAGTGTGTTCCGTGCCCGGGACACCCAGCTCGGTCGCGAGGTGGCGGTCAAGGTCATGGGCATGAACGTCGCCACTCGTGGCCAAGGGGCCGAGCGTTTCCGCCGCGAGGCGCAGGCCGTCGCCGCGCTCAAGCACCCCGGCATCGTCGAGATCTACGACTTCGTAGACGCCACCGCCGAAGAACCGAGCTACATCGTGGCCGAACTGATCGAAGGCCAGACCCTGCGGCGAATGCTGGACGAACGACAGGCGCGCCTCTTGCCCGAGGTGGCCGCGCTCATGGCGCTGCCGCTGGCCGAAGCGCTGGCGACGGCTCATGCCCACGGCATCGTCCACCGCGACGTCAAACCCGACAACGTGATGATCGAGCACAGCGGCGACAGGTGCCGCGTGGTGATCACCGACTTCGGCGTGGCCCATATCACGGGCCTGGAAACCATGACTGCGTCCGGCGCCTTGGTGGGCTCGCCCGCGTACATGTCGCCCGAACAAGCACGCGCGCACGACGTGGGCCCGGGCGCTGACATCTGGGCGCTTGGGGTCCTGCTCTACGAGATGGCGACCGGGTGCTTGCCTTTCCCTGGCAAAGATCCATTTTCGGTGATCGCCGGCATCGCGCGCGGCACGTTCCGTCGTCCCGCCCAGATCGCGGCCACGGTTGGACCGTGCTTCGAGGGCATCGTCCTACGCTGCCTTCAGCCCAACCCGGCCGCGCGCTACCCCAGCGCGGGCGAGCTGGCCACCGACCTGCGCGAGCTGGCCGGGGAGGCGGGACTTCTGCCTGAGCAGCCGGCGCTGCGCCGTTTTCTCGACGATCCGGTCCAGTTCGAAGCCGAACTTCGTCCCAGGATTGCCGACGCGGCCGTGGCCCAGGCGCGCCGGCGGGCGCGACGGGGCGAGCTGGCACGCGCCCTGGCCGAGATCGGACGCGCGACCGCGTATGTGCCCAGCCATGCGGGCGCGAATGCCTTGCTCAAGAAACTGTCGGCGGGACGCACGATTCTGCGCGTGGCGGGTTTCGTCGTCGCGGGCCTGGTTCTGGCCACAACCACGTGGCTGGCCTGGCACCCACCCTGGCGAAAGCCCGCTGCCGTGGTCTCTCCCGTACAGCCTGTGACCCGGCCCATGGCGGCGGTGGGTTCTCCGGCCGCGCCAGCAGCCGGGTTGAACGGGACTGCGTCTGCACTCTCCACTGAGGCGCAGACCCTTGTCCCCAGCAGCACGCCGGCTATCCGTCCGACCTCACCTTCCGTCGGAAAGCCAAAGCCCGCTCGACGGGCAGGCACGACAGCAACCGGCGCCGCTCAGCAGTCGGCGCTGACGCCGGCCGCCGTTCCTGCTGCGCAGCCGGCGCCTCCCCCTGCCCCACCGTCGGCCGCGCCTGCACCAGTGGAGCGGCCCAGCCCGGGAGTGGTCCAGCTCTTCGCAACTGGCGCCATCTGCTACCCCAGCTTGGACGCCGAGCCTGCTTCGGTCTTCATGCCTCGCTACCAAGGCGTGGCGCCCGGCCGGCACAGGGTTTTTTGCACGCGCAACAAGGGCGGGCCCAAGGAACTGGTGGGCGAGATCGAGTTGCCTCCTGGTGCCAAGGTCGAGCGCACCGTGACGCAAAAGGACGGCACGCTCATCCTCGCGCGCCCGCAGTGATCCAGCGCACAAGCACCGCGGCAGGCGCTGCGACGGTGTGTCGGCGTCACAGACGCCCGAACCACGACACCCAGATCCGGCTACCTTCACAAAAGACTCACTATATGGCTCGGCCGTCCCGCCACCACGGGATGAACACGTTGGCCTGTTCGTTGCAAGCACCAGACTGTGATAGCGTTGCGCCGTGGCTAGGCAAAGGACCAGCTTCTTGCTGCTGACCCTCCTGGCAGGCGGCTCGACGAACTGCCTCCTCGATACAGGTCCCATCAACATGCCTCCCACCGTGCAAATCAACGGGCGCGATCAGCCGCTGCACTATGGTGAGAAAGTGATCTTCACCGCGAACGTCTACGACCCAGACCAGTCCACCGCTTCGCTGGATGTCGCCTGGTACCTGGGGGTGGACGGGGACTGCGAGCACGCGACGGCCACCACGCCGATATGCCGCGCAAGCCAACCGAATGACCAGTGTGGCTACACGCCCCAGGATCTTGGCTCGGTCTGCGTCGTGGTACAAGTCACGGATCGCTACGGCGCCACGGCCAAGGCTTCGCGTGTGTTCGATGCGAAGGACAGGCCGCCGGTCGCCAAGATCGAACAAACCAGCCCTGTGTCCACAGACGCCACCCTGCATCTGTTCAGCGAACTCACCTTCTCCGCGGCCAACTCCAGCGACCCCGACCCCAACGATGCCCTGACCTACGAGTGGACGATCACCCAGCCTGACGGCAGCGACCTTTCGGCTACAACCTGCCCTTCGCCGCAGACACCAGACGTCTGCTCGTTCACGGCCTCGATGCCCGGCAAGTACCACGTCCAGGTGACTGTCACTGACGCGTACCAAATGGACAACTCAGACTCGCTTGATGTGATGATCGCCCAGGACCAGCCACCCACGGCCAATATCGAACGAACCAGCCCCTTGGCGACCACCACCCCGCTGCCCCTGTTCAGCAATCTCACCTTTTCCGCGGCCCAGTCCACTGACCCCGACATGGTCAATGGCGACACCCTGACCTTCGTCTGGAAGGTCACGCAGCCCGACGGGACCGACCTTTCAGGGGCCACCTGCCCCTCGCCGCAGACGCCAGCCATCTGCTCATTCGCGGCGGCCAAACCGGGCACCTACCACGTCCAGGTGACCGCCACAGACTCGAGCAAGTTGTCCAACGCCAACTCGCTGGACGTGGCCGTTGCCACCGACCAACCACCTTGCATCGCGGGGTTCTCCCCAACCACACTGAGCACCATCGGTTTTGCCGACCAGAGCCTCACCTTTCAGGTCAGCAACGTCTCCGACGATGGGGATCCCTACACGGGATCGGGACCGACTACCGGCACTTTCATCTGGTCGTACCGCACCAGCACGAATGGTGCGTTCCTACGCATGCCGCGCAACAACTCGAACCGCATGGACTTCGTCCCCGGCTCATTTGTCATTGGTGACGTGGTCCAGATTCGGGTGGAGTACCACGACCGCGTGAACCGCAACCTCACTTCGTGCGACCCCAATGCCGATCGCTGCGAGCTGGTCGCTGGCTGCGCCCAATGGGTGACCTGGACGGTGTACTTCCTATGAAACGCTGCCAATCCACAGTCCCTGCTGTCGCCTGGATCCTTGTGGTGCTGGGTGGGTGCAGCGGGTCGTCGCACACAATTGGAACCGCGGGCTCCGGTGGAACGACCAACGTGCCAGCGGGCGGAAACTCGGCAGTCAACGGCCCTGCCGATGGTGGAGTTTCCGCAGCAGACGCGGGGGTTGGCCTCTTGGTCGACGCCTCTGCCATGGGTGGCGCTTCTGCTGCTGGTGGCGAAAGTGCCCCCACTGGCGGGGTCAGCGCCTTTGGCGGTACGCCTGGCGCTGGCGGTGCCACCAGCATCTTGGCCGGCGGCGTGTCCGGCTTTGGCGGTGCCACCATGGCGGCCGGCGGCGCGACCGGCGCAGGCGGGTTCACCTACGCCCCCGGCGGCGCGACCGGCGCAGGCGGGTTCACCTACGCCCCCGGCGGCGGCGCGACCGGCGTGGGCGGGGCACGCACGGGCGGGACGGTCGCGAGCGCAGGGGGTCTTCCGAGCGGCGGTGCAACACGCCCACCGGGCGGCGGCGCAACCTCGGGTGGCGGAGCCAGCAGTGCCGGCGGAAGAGCGGGCAGCCCAGATGCGGGAGTCCCACATGACGGGTCCACAGCATCCGCGCCCCCAGATGCGTTTGCGTCGTGCACTGTGAATATCTCTGCGCCCAGTCTCCTCAATCTGGTGTCAGGCGACAGCGCTACCCTGACGGTGAAAGGTACCATCGCCTGGGGATCTTCGGCCCCAACCCAGCCGAACTGGCAGTGGACCGTCACGGGTCCCGACGGCACGCCTTTGGCGACCACGCCCATCGGCACCAGCGACTCCACCACCGCGAGCGTCCAGTTTCCGCTTCTCACTCCCGGCAACTACGACGTCAGCGTATCTGCGACCCCGGCGTGCAAGGGCCAAGCTTCGGCGACTGCGGTCAAACCGCAAGACCGGTCGCAGGCGTTCTTCCTGCGCGTCTTGCCACCCAGCGTGTCGACCGGCTCGGGCCAAACCTGCCCCACCGACGATTCTCGCTGGTGCCCGACCGAGGATGCCGTGCCCTATGAGGACGCCAGCTTCATGCTTCAGGCTGGTCAGACCCGCCAGGACACTGTTCAGTTGTTGCACGGGTACGTGGTGTCGATCGATCCCATGGCGGTGCCGCAAGCTGGGCTCCCTGCTGTGGCCGTTCCGTCGTTTGTCCGCGTCTCACCACATGGATCGACCTGGACCATCGACGGCGCGAGCACCAGCGACCAAGCCATGAGTGCCTTGCTCCATCCGGCGCTCACCTACGATGTCCTGGTCGTCCCTCAGGCCGGGACTGCGCCCCAGCTTCCCCCCTTCCTGGTCGCTCCCAAGCTGGCGCAAGGATTCCGTCCCAGCGACTTCGACGTGGCCGCAGGTGTGACCCTGACAGGCACCTTGCGCGGCCCGAGCGGTCCCGCTGCCGGTGCGCGCATCCTCCTGCATGCCGATGCCAACCCTCCCGTGACGCTGCCCTTGCCATCCACGGTGGGCGTTGCCACGGCCATGGGGGCCTATTCGCTGTCCGCCAGCGCGGGCACACTTTTTTCAGCCGTGGTGGTGCCACCGTCGGGCACCGCTTGGCCTCAGGTCACCATCGCCAATGGAATCGACCTGCGCGGATCCGCGAACGGCGCTAGCCTCGCTGGCGTCAATTTCACCTGGAACGCGATCAGCACCACCACGCTGACCCTCCGGGTCTTCTTGAGTGACGGCAGCACCTCCGCCGGATCCGGCGTGACCGTGCGCCTGCAATCGCAAGACGGGGCTTTCCCTAACGCAGGATCGCTCGTTGTGGCCGGTGTTTCGACCAACGCCACCTCGGGAACCCTGCGCCAGGACGGCGCCACCGACGCGAGCGGCTCGGTCGTCTTCTCCAACATTCCCAAGATCGGGTATACCGCGACCCTGGTGCCGCCCAGCGGTCTGGCCGGCGCGGCCATCACGACCACAACCATCAGTCTCAGCGGGGCGACCGCCACCACCGCGCGATCTGTGAATCATGCGCGCAAAGTCCAGCTCAGCGGTCGCGTGATGCCGGCCGACGCAGCCAACGGAGCTCAACTGGTTGTGACCGACACAGGCACTGACGTTCTCGGCAGCGTGATTTCCACCCTGGTAGCCAGCGACGGCAGCTACCAATTTCTCGCCGACCCCGGAAGAACCTATAGCTTCTTGGTCCAACCCGTGGCTGGAAAAAATCTGCCCACCCGCATCCCGATCTACGGTGTCACCACCACCACCCAGGACACGCAGCTGGCTGACCGCACCTTGCCCTCTGGCCTGATGGTGAGCGGCGTCGTCAACTTCAGCGGGCAGCCGGTGAGCGGCGCCATGGTGCAGGCCTATTGCGAACAGTCCGGCGTCTTGGGTTGCGTGGATCCCAACAATCCATACGCAGCCCTGCCCCTGCCCCTGATCGAATTCGCCACCCTGCCCGACGGAAGCTACAGCTTCTATCTGCTCGATCCAGCGACCGGGGGATGAGCGCAAGCATGGTTTCCGTTCGCCTCTTCGCGCCCATCGCGGCCCTGCTGATCGTCGCCCCTGCGCCCGGCGTGGCCCGCGCCGATGAGACGCCAGCCCCTGCGCACGAAAGCCAAGCGACCCAGCCGCCCAGCAACGCTCTTGCCGCCTTGGTGCGTGCCGAGGCCGCCTACGCCTACGGCGACATGGTCCAGGTTGTGGACTCGGCCCGGCCGGTGGCAGAAGGCACCCTCCCCAGCAGCGTCGAGCAGCGCGCGCGGGCTCTGCGTTTCCTCGGCATCGGGCTGTTCCTGACCAATCGGGAACTGGGGGCCGAAAATGCTTTTGCGGAGTTGCTGCGCCTGGATCCCAAGGCGCGCCTGGACCCCACCACCGCCCGGCCCGAGGTGGTCACCTTCTTCGAGAACATCCGGCACCAGCACATGGCGCGGGAACAGGCGAGTCGCCACTTGATCTGGAATTTTCTGCCGCCGGTGGGCCAGTTTCAGAACGGCGACGCGGTCAAGGGCTGGATGGTCGGGAGCGTCGAGTTTGCCGCGCTCGCTGCCTTGGTCAGCAGCAGGTTGGTCCTCTATTCCTGGCACAACCCTGACAACACCTACGGACCGGGCGGCTCGCACGACAGCGCTGCGCGCGTGCTGAAGGTAGTGCAGTACGCCAGCCTGGGGGCGCTGGCCGCCTCCTACCTGTATGGGGTTATCGACGGCACCGTCCGCTACTACCACCCGACCGACGAGTCCAGTAGCGCGCTGACCCTGCTGGTTTTTCCGGGCGGCGGTGGGCTTCGACTTACCTTCTGACAAGGCTCCGTATAGACTGTGCCCGCCCAGGCGGGTAGCTCAGTGGCAGAGCAGGCGCCTTACACGCGCCGGGTCGCAGGTTCAATCCCTGTCCCGCCTACATCT
>Ga0182021_10001021_pt1 | contig 31923 bp, 20 predicted proteins | sample 612E3MmetaG_FD_120493 | JGI IMG/M metagenome (GOLD analysis project Ga0182021, IMG submission 120493) | Permafrost microbial communities from Stordalen Mire, Sweden - 612E3M metaG (Illumina Assembly) | ecosystem: Environmental > Terrestrial > Soil > Wetlands > Permafrost | place: Sweden... | reverse complement strand
GAAAATCGGGAGCTGCAGGTAATCGTACATGTAGAAGCGGCCGAAGAACACGTTCTTGCTGCTCATGTTGTAATCGATGCGGCCGATGAATTGATCGTCGGGGTTGTTCAGCGGGACGCCGTACAGGTAGGTGCCGCACGGGTTCGAGGAAACCGGGAAGTAGGTGGAGGCCAGCTTGATTCCCGCCGGATCGAAACTCGAAACCGGAATCTGATTGCCGGGGTACGGGTTGCCGTTCAGGTCCTTGAGTTGTTTTGCCGTGCCCAGACAGCCGCCGGCGGACTTGGCGGCATCCACCACGCTGAAATCGCCTTTCAGCGTTGCGGCCGTAGGCGTATAGGCGGTTTGAGTCGCCGGATCGCTGCGCTGCCGCGTGCCCTGGTAGCCGCCGAAGTAGAACAGTTTGTCCTTGATGATGTGGCCGCCGGCCACGCCGCCGAACTGGTTGCGCTTCAGAGAGTCGAGGACAGGTTGCGAAACAACCGTGCCCTTGGTCCGCGCGTTCAGCTTGTAGTTGCGGAGAAACCAGAATATATCGCCGTGTAAGGCGTTGGTGCCGGACTTGGTCACTATGTTGACCACGCCGCCCGGATGCAATCCGTATTGGGCCGGCAAACCGTTGGCTTGCAGGTTGAATTCCATGATCGCGTCCGGGAACGGAATGGGCAGATTCACGTTGCTGAAGGCGTCGTTATTATCGCCGCCATCGAGCAGAAAATTGACGCCGTTGGCCGCGCTCCCGGCCACCGAATACGCGACCGAACCGTTGGAACCCTGGATGTTCTTGCTGCCGGTAAGATCGTTTCCGTTCACGTTCATGTTCGACGTGGAGAAGCCGGTAATTCTCAGCAGGTCGGCCGGATTGCGCCCGTTGAGCGGCAGGTCGATCAGTCTTTGCTCGTCTACCACCTGCGCGATGGAGTTTTCCTTGGTCTCCACCTGGGCGGCGTTGGCAGTGACTTGCACGCTCTCGGTCACCGCGCCGATCTCCATCTTCACGTTGATGGAACGGTTGCTGGCGACTTCGAGCTGAATTCCTTTCTGCACAAAACCCTTGAAGCCCGGTGCGGAAACTTCAAGCTGATAGTTGCCGATGGACAGGTTGGGAAACGAGTACCGGCCAGTGGTGTCCGTGACGCTTGTGCGCACTTGCCCCCTATCCAAATCGACTGCTTTGACCTGTGCGCCGACGATCGTCTGGCCGCTCGGGTCGGTGACGTATCCGTCGATCTGCGCGACGGCCACCTGTTGTGCCCTGGCGGCTGGCGCCAGAAGGCCCATCATTGCAACAGCGAGCAATAAGATTGCCGCGCTGTTTCTAATTTCTGCAAACGACATATTGGTTGTGTCCTTTACTCCCCCTCGCGGCCTTCGAAAACCGCGATGTTACATTGCGTTAGTTTTCAACTTGGCGCGGCCTCCGTGGCGGTTGCCCCCTTAGAGACTGCGGTCAAGCCGACGAACCGAAGGCAGACCCCAAGCCTGGACTTCAGCAGCCGATGCACAATACATGATGCAGTATACCTAAGAACGAGCTATTGTCAACAACTATTTTGGGCCAGCGCTCTTCGCGCGGCCGGGTGGTTGTACCGACAAGCCGCCTTTTTTCAATATCTTGCCCGAGTGCTCCCGGAGCCGGGAGAGCGTCGAAAAGCCCGGCGGGGTGCGCTTACTTTCGACCTGTGCCCAACCGGTTCACCATTTCCCGCAGCTTCGGATCGGGCCTGATCCGCAACACTGCTTCATACTGAGCGATGGCATCCGGCAACCGGCCGGGGAACTGGGAGAGCGCGTTTCCCAGGTTGAAGTGCGCCTCGGCAAGATCGGGATTGATGCGCAGTGCCGCTTGGTACTCGGCGATGGCCTCCTGCCAACGCCCGGAGTTGGCGAGCGCGAGTCCCAGGTCGTTGTGCGCGTTCGCATAGCGGGGTTGAATCCGCAGCGCCGCCTGGTACTCGGCGATGGCGTCCGGCAGCCGGCCGGGCAGGTGGGAAAGCGCGTTCCCCAGGTTCTCGTGCGCCGCGGCGAGATCGGGATCGATCCGCAGCGCCGCTTGATACTGGGCAGCGGCCTCCTGCCAACGCCCGCCGGAATTGGCCAGCGCGCGTCCCCAATTGTTGTGGGCCTCGGCGTACTCGGGATCGATCCTTAGCGCCGCTTGAAACTCGGCAACGGCTTCCTGCAAATGCCCGCCGGAATTGGCCAGCGCGAGTCCCAGATTGTCGTGCGCCTCGGCCAGACCGGGATTGAGCCGCAGCGCCGCCTGAAACTGGACAATGGCCTCCTGCCAACGCCCGCCGGAATTGGCCAGTGCGAATCCCAGGTTGTTGTGCGCCGCGGCGTAATTGGGGTCGATCCGCAATGCCGCTTGATACCCGGCAATAGCTTCCGGCAGCCGGCCGGGCGTTCGCGACAGGGCGTTCGCCAGGTTGAAGTGCGCCTCGGAGTAGTTGGGTTCAATGCGCAACGACGCCTGGTACTCGACAATCGAGTCCGGCAGCCGGCCGGGTAGTTTTGCCAGGGCCTCCCCCAGATTGTTGTGAGCCTTGGCGCTTTCCGGACAAACGTCCACGGCGCTGGTCCAGAGACTGAGGTCGTCAAGCCAGTCGAGGTTTCGGGCATAGGTCCGCGCGGCGCACACCAGGGTCAGGAGCCCGAGCGCAATCCATGCGGCTCGCATGTCCAAGGGCCGCCGGCGCGAGACCCGCGGGCCGAGCGCGCAGATGGCCGCGACCACGCACCCGGCCAGCCCGATGGAAGGCAGATACACGAACCGCTCGGCCATGATGCTGCCGATGAGAACCACCAGATTCGAAGTGGGGGCGAGAGCTACGAAGAAGAAAGCCAGGAAGAAGAACAACGGCTGGCGCGTGCGGTACCAGCGCACGGCCAGCACGGCCGCGCCCAGGCAGACGGCCAGCGCGATCAGCGCCTTCGCGTCCTCCCAATCCACGGGTTGCCAGCCAAACAGCGGCACTGCATTATAGGAATAATCCGCCGACAAGTGGGCCGGCCAGACAAACAGCCACAGGTACTTGCCGATTACCTTGAAGGCCGTGAGCCGCGCCGTCCAGAAACCGGCGCTCATCAGGGGATTGTCGCCGAAACGAGCCAGAACATGCATGGGAAACCCGACGCGCAGACAGAAAAACGCGGCCAGCGGCGGCAGCAGGGCGGCGTAGGCCAACGCGCGCTCTCTCGACGCCGCGCGCCGCCGCCACGCCAGGTCGAACAGGAGCATGATACCGGGCAAGACGACGGCATTCTCCTTGGAGAAGATCCCCACCGCCTGAGCGGCCACCATGGCCGCTATCCAGTAGAGCTTGTGCCGCCCGGCGGCGGAGGCGCTTTTCACGTAACACAGCAAGCCGGCCAGCACGCCGAATGCGGCCAGCAGGTCGGCGCGGCCCACAATGTTAGTGACGGATTCGGTGAGCACCGGATGCACTCCCCAGAGCGCGGCTAGCGCAAGGGCCGGCGCGGGCGCCCCCAATACCAGGATGCCCAGCAGATATACCAGAGAAACATTCACTCCGTGCAGTGCCAGATTCACCCAATGATAGCCGGCCGGGTTCGCTCCGTTGCCGAAGACCGCGTAATTCAGCAGGTAGGAGGCGGTGGTGAGGGGGCGATACAGGCCCGAGGTAGTGCTGCCGTGCCAATACTCCTCGGTGAGAATGAGCCGGAGGTTGTGCGGTGTCGCCGCCTGGATGCGGGAGTCCCCCGTTACTACCATGGCGCTATCGAACACCAGACCCGTTTGGAAAGAACTGGAATAGGCAGCCAGGACCACAACCCAGAGTGCCAGCAAGCGCCATCCGTGCCGCCGCCAGGCGGGGGGCCGGGGGCCGGGGGCCGGGGGCTGGGGGCTGGGGGCCGGGGGCCCGGCCTGCCGCAATCGCCGCGGCTTGCGAGTCTCCTTCATTCACGGACCAGGATAGCAAGGCGTGTGGGCACACCGGTCCCAGCGGGGATGGCGTAAGCGGCCGTGCTACGATGTGGCTTCATGTTTCCAGCCAATCGCGCGCCGTGGAGCTATTGGCTATCGGCCGGCGCGCTGATCGCCGTGTTTCTGCTCCAGAGTTTCCTTGCCAGCCGGATCAAGAGTCCAGTCTACGATGAGCCGGCGCACATCGCCGCTGGGCTTTTCTACGTTGAAACCGGCGAGTTTACCGCCAACCCGCAGCATCCGCCTCTTCTTAAAGAGATGAGCGGGCTCTCGCTGCGGCTGGCGGGCGTCCGCTGGCCGGACAGTGCCGATGCGCGGCGGTTGATCCAGGGCAGCCAGACCGGCCTGGAATGGCCCGTTGGAAATGCCATTATCGCCGCCAACGGGCCGGACAGGGTGATGTTCTGGTCGAGGCTTCCCTTTGTCCTTCTGGCGGCCCTGCTGGGGATCCTCCTCTACGCCTGGGGGAGGGAAATGGTGGGCCCGGCGGCGGCCCTGGGCGCGCTCTTTCTATATGCGCTGGACCCCACCGTCCTGGCGCACTCATACCTGGTCGCGACGGATGCCGGACTGGCGGCTTTCACGGTGCTGTTCTTGTGGGCGCTCTGGAGCTATGCGCGGAATCCCGGGTGGAAGCGCCTGCTGCTGTGCGGTCTCGCGCTGGGCGCGGTTCTGGGAACGAAGTTCTCGGCGATCCTCCTGCTGCCGGTTGGCGCGGCGCTGCTGCTGGCTGCCGTGCGCTGGCCTTGCGAACCGGCTATCGGCTCCGACAGCCCCGCGCCCACCGACAGCGGCAAGACGTCCAGGAAGGGCGGTGGAGCAAGCGGCCGCGCGAAAAGGCCGGAACGGGCGCCGAAGTCCGCTCCACGGCGCTCCTGGCAGCCCAGGCAATTCGCGGTGGCCGCCGGCGGGTTCCTGGCTATGTGCCTGGTGGCGGCGGTGGACATTCAAGCTCTCTACTTTTTCTCGAGCGACCCCTTTCTGTATTTGGCCGGCTTGCAGCGGGTCAACGCCGATCACAGCCAGGAATACCTGGCGTTCATGGGCGGTCGACTGGAGCACCGGTTCCTCGGCTACTTTGCCGTCGCCTATCTTCTTAAAGAGCCGGTTGCGAGTATTCTGCTGGCCGCTGTGGGGCTGGTCGCGCTGCTGCGGAGCAAGACCATCGCGGTTCTGAAGAAACTCTTCCTCTTGCTTCCACCGGCCGTTTTGTTCGCCGGATACACCCTGGCGGCCGACGGCGCCGGAATCCGGTACATTGTGCCAGTCCTGCCCTTCGCCTTCCTGGCTGGCGGCGTGGGGCTGGAGGCGCTCATCCGGAACCGGTCCCTGGGCGGACGCTGGGTGGCCGCGGTTCTGTGCGCGTGGATGGTGGTAGCCGCTGCCGGAATCTATCCCGATCATCTGTCTTACTTCAATGAGGCGGCCTGTCTGCTGCAAGACCCGCGGCAGATTGGACTCGACGGAGGCACCCGGTGCGGGCCTATGTGGCTGGATGACAGCAACGTCGACTGGGGCCAGGGGCTGAAACAACTGAAAGCCTGGACGGACCGGAACGCCAAGGGAAGAACCATCCATCTGGGCTACCACGGGTCCTTCCCACCGGAAGGCTACGGTGTGTCGAACCAGAAAATCGGGATGCCGGATCTGGTGGGGAATCCGGCGCCCGGTCTGTACGTGTTCAGCGCCCATATGGTGGCGCGCATTCCCACACTGGCCGAGAAGCTGGGGAGCAACGCCGGCCAGTGGCTGCGGCGCATACCGCCGACGGCCATCGTCGGCCACTCCCTGTACGTTTACGATATTCCGCAGGGGCAGCCCCATTGACGCCGATTCTCTCGTTCTGCCATAATTCGCCTTCGTGATGCGGCTACTGTTCCTGTTGGCCTTCCTGACAGTACCGGCGATGGCGGGAACGCTTGAAGGCGATGTCGTGGACGCGGCGACCGGCGCTCCGGTTGCCGGCGCGCGAGTCAGGGTCGAGGTACCGCGCGCGGATCCCGTCTACGCCAAAGCCGACGACCGGGGCCACTTCCAGGTTCAGAACCTGGTCCCGGGGACGTACGCGCTGAAGGTACAAGGCCTTGGCTATCTGCAGGCGGTCCAGGCCGTGCAACTGCCAGGTGTTAGCGGCCTGCGCATTCCTCTCACCCGTTACGCGGTGATTACGGCCAAGGTAACCGATCCTAATGGCATTCCTTTACCCCATGTTTCGGTTGAGCTCTACACCACGCGGGCCGCGCTGCCCGGAGACGCGGGCCGGCCCGATGTCCAGTTACTGCCAGGCGGGCAGGCCCTGGCGGGCGGTTCACGAATCCCCGTCGACGATCGCGGCGAATGCTCCTTCGCGTCGCTGAAGCCAGGAACCTACTACCTGGCCGCCAGGGGTGCGCCTCTTTCCGGCGATCGGGCAACCTATTATCCCGGCGCAACAGATGTGGCGGGGGCGCGTCCGTTGCTTCTCCAAGCCGGCGAGCATGTGCGTGCGGAGATGCAAATCGCGTCCGGTCCGGGGGCGCGGGTCGCCGGCAGCATCATTCCTGCGGCCGGGCGGACAGCCCCGCCGGGTTCCTATACCAATGTGACTCTGACAAGCTGGGACGGCGTCGATTACATGGCCAGCATGCCGTTTGGCTCGGGCGTTCCCCGTCCATACGAATTGAAAGGCGTATCGCCGGGAAACTACACCGTCGTGGTGGCAACACGAGCACCGGGCGAGACGCCATGGATGCCGCGTCCGAGTATCTTCGGGGCCATCCTGCGCGTTGAAGTCGGCGGAAGCGATATCGGCAATCTCGATGTTCAATTGCAGGAACTCCCGCCGATCGCGGGAGCCGTCGGTTTTGCCGCGGGCTGCACGCCGGCGCCGGTACGGATATACGGCGGATTTGGCGAGACCACCAGCGGCCCCAATGGCAGCTTCGTGCTCAGCGGGATACCGCCGGGACATTTTAGTGTGAACGTCATCGCGCCGGCCGGGGTCTGGGCCATTTCAGCACGGCTGGGTAATCGCGAGGTGCTGCGGGACGGCTTTGATTATCCCGGCACTACGGGCGAGGCTCTGAGCATCCTGATGGACTGCTCCCACCCGGGAGGGCGTCCATGAGGTGGTGCGTGTTCCTGCTCGGCGCAGCGGCCTTATACGGACAGGTGGCGGAAGGCAATATCGTGGATGGCATCAGCGGCGCGCCGGTTGCCTGGGCTTATGTGAGGCTCTCGTCGCCGGCAGGTTCGGCCGCACCCACCGCGCGGAGCGACCTGGGGGGCCATTTCCGAATTTCCCTCGCCCAGACGGATATCGAACGCGCGTGGCTCTCGGTATCCCGATCCGGATACCTGGCGCTTTCCCAGCGATTGCCGGCGCCCTCGAGTCCGGAGTTGTTGGAGCTGCGGATCACGTTGACACCGCAGGCGGTGATCGCGGGACGAATCGAGGACGAGGATGGTTATCCGGTTCAGTTCGTATTCGTGCAGGCCGTCAACCATCGGAAACTCGGAGATCGTACGGTAATCGCGGGTTCCGGTTCGCCTGCATTCCAAGGGTTGGGCGAGTATCGCATCAGTGGACTGCCGGCAGGCAGCTACTACATCCGAATATCGTCCGTCGCCGGACTGGAACAGTGGGACCTTCGTTACTCTCCCGAGTTCTATGGCGGAACCACGACCATGCAGGGAGCGAGTGTAGTCGAGGTCAAAGCCGGCGAAGCGCGGAGCGGAATCGATTTCCACCTGAAACGCCGCCAGGGCGTCAAGATCACCGCTCAAGTGACTGCGCCTGCGTCCTGGGGGAAGCCGGAGGTGGTCGACGTCTATCTGAAAAACGAGTTCGGATTCTCGCGCAGGGCGGCGGCGGAAGGCGATGGGACGTGTGTGTTCCCGCATGTTCCGCCGGGAACATATGACATACAGACAACGGCCCGCTTTCCGTCGCTCGGGCGCTCCGTGTCCGTTAAGCGGCAGATCGAAGTGGCGGCTACGGACCTCCAGAACCTCGTTTTGAACTTCGACTCGGAATTGGGTGTGGAGGTCGCTGGCCGGGTTCTCTCGGATGGCGGGCCACCACGGTGCCCCTACGCCATCGGCCTTCGTCTGCGAAGCGTTAGCGTCCCGGACTTTGGGGCGAAGTCGAGGCCGGATGGGACGTTCTCCATCGAAAGAGTCAAGCCAGGACACTACCGGCTGACAATTCAAGAGGAGCAGGGGGACGAACCCTCGGCGGCGTGCGGGGAGGTGACGGTTTCCGCGCGACTGGGCGACAAGGACGTTCTGGCAAATCCGTTTGACGTGGGTACCGTTCCGGTAGGTCCGCTGGAGATTCGGGTGACGGCCAAGGTAGGTACTCTAAGTGGCAGTATAGTCAACTTTGCGGAGAAGAAGCCGGCCTGGGTACAGCTCATCTTTGAGCAGGTGCCGGGCGGCCGGATGTTCTCGACCATGCCGTTTGCCAGAGATTTTAACCAGCTTCTGCTCCCCGGCGACTACCATATCTACTCCGCCATCAATCCGCAGCAAAGCTGGGCTCTCGCCGACGCGGCTTATAGGGCGCAGCACGCGAACGATCTGCCGATGGTGCGTATTGTGGAAGGGAACAATGGCCCCATCAAACTGACCTTGCCGAAATGATCCATCTCCCGAGCATCATGCGGACATTTGACTCCGATAATGTCCGTTTGCCATAATCCGCCTTCAGGTGGCTAACGGAGTTCTCTCATGAAGTTGTGGTGTGCGTTGCTCGTGTTGGGCGCCGCGGTGGCCGCGCCCGGCCCTCGATTCGCCTGTACCGACTACACCCAGGGCAAGGTCTTCCTGGTGGACGACCGGGGAAAAGTGGAATGGAGCTACGATGCCCCCAACGCCAACGACATCTGGGTGCTCCCCAACGGCAACCTGCTGTTCAATACCGGGCACGGCGCCAAAGAGGTGACGCGCGATAAGAAGGTGGTCTTCTCTTATGAATCCAAAAGCGAGGTCTATGCCTGCCAGCGGCTTCCGAATGGCAACACCTTCATCGGCGAGTGCAATGCCGGCCGTCTTCTGGAGGTGGATCCGGCGGGGCGGATCGTGAAACAGATCCGGCTGCTGCCGGAGGGCCGGGACGGCGGCTCGGCCTACATGCGCAATGCCCGCAAACTGGCCAACGGCGACTACCTGGTGGCTCACTACGGGGACCAGGTGGTGCGCGAGTACGATCCCGCCGGCAAAGTAGTCTGGCAGGTGGCCGCGCCCGGCGGGCCGCACTCCGCCGTGCGCCTGCCCGGCGGCAATACCCTCATCGCCAGCGCGGACCGCGATGGCGCCCCCGCGCGCGTCTTCGAAGCCGCCCCCGACGGGCGCGCCGTTTGGGAGGTCCGCGGCGAAGAGTTGCCCGGTATCAGCCTCAAGTTCATGTGCGGCCTGCACCGTCTGCCCAATGGCAACACGGTCATGACCAATTGGCTGGGACACGGCCAGTTCGGCCAAGCTCCCCACATCATCGAGGTCACGCGGGACAAGCGCGTGGTCTGGACCTTTGCCGATCACCAGACTATGAAGACCATTTCCAGTGTCGAGATCCTGGACGAGGCCGGCAACGCTATCGCCGGCCCGGTTTTGCATTGAAGGAGCCAGCATGAACCGGCGGAGTTTTCTCTACAGCGGCGCCGCGCTGGGAGTAGCGCGACCCAGCCCGGCCGCCCCGGCCAAAGACGTTCTCCTGGAGAAAGTCGCCCGCGCCGCGCTCTCCATGCAGCGCCATTCCTGGGAGCACGGAATTCTGGCCCAGGCATTCTTGGACATGGACGACCGCGAGCGGGTCGTGCTCATGACCAAGAGCGCCATGGTCGAGAAGGCCGCGGACGGGCGGCTGGCGGCCATCGGCGGTGGCGCCACCGATCCCGCCATGGGCGGCGCCGCCTATTGGCAAGCCGCCGAGTGGACCGGCGATCCGCAAATGCAACAGGCCGCCCGCGGGCTGCTCGAATTCGTTCTCAAGAAGACTCCGCGCGCCGCCGACGGCACCTGCTACCACGTCTTCAACGCGCCCGAGATGTGGTCCGATAGTTTCTACACCACGCCTCCTTTCCTCGCCGCGACGGGCCACTACGACGAAGCCATCCTGCAAATCGACGGCCTGCGAAAGCGGCTCTGGAACCCCGAAAAGAAGCTGCTTTCGCACATTTGGGACGATGGCCGCCGGCAGTTCAAGCACCAGGCGTTCTGGGGAGTCGGAAACGGTTGGGCGGCGGCCGGCATCACCCGCGCGATTGCGGCTCTCCCCGCGGCCCGCCGGCCGGACCGGGAGCGCCTCTCCGCGTTTCTGAAGGAGCTGCTGGACGGATGTCTGGATCGCCAGCGCCCCGACGGCCTGTTCCACGACATGCTGGACCAGCCCGAGAGCTTTGTCGAGACCAACCTGGCGCAGATGCTGGCTTTCAGCATTTACACGGGTGCGAAAGGCGCTTGGTTGCCAGCCAGCTACCGCCCCGCCGCCGACCGCATGCGCGCCGCCGCCCGCGCCAAGGTGGACGCCTTCGGCTTCGTGCAGGGTGTCTGCGGCGCCCCCACCTTCGACCATGCCGGCGTAGCCACCGAGGGCCAGGCCTTCTTCCTCATGATGGAAGTGGCAGGAACGAAATTCGGCGGGGCCAGCGGCCGGTAGCGCCACGGTGTGGCCTTGACGCCAACTCTATAGCGTGTCATATATATATGACATATGACCCAAAAGGCCGCCGCGTTTCTCCCTCTTCATAGCAACTGGTTCCACATTCTGCTGTCGCTGGCCGGCGCCGAGCAGCACGGCTACGGCATCATGCAGGAGGTCCTCGAGCGTACCGATGGGGCCGTCCGTCTGTGGCCCGCCACTCTGTATGGTTCCCTGAAACGGCTGATCGCCGACGGGCTGATCGAAGAGTCCGATGAGCGGCCCGTGGCGGAGATGGACGATGCCCGCCGCCGCTACTACAAGCTCACGCGCCTGGGACGAACCGTGCTCGAACTGGAATGCCAACGGATGCAAGAGATGGTCCGGATGGTGCAGAAGAAGCGCCGGCAGGAGGCTTGGTGATGAACCCCCGCCTGAATGTCTGTCTGGCCCTGTATCGACGCCTGGCGAGCGCGTATCCGCACGAGTTTCGCATCCTGTATGGAGAGGATCTCGAACGTCTCGGTGAAGACGCCGCTCCCGAAGCCTGGCGGCGGTACGGTTTCTTCGGCCTGCTGAGGCAGCTGGCCGATATTGCCGTCCGGTTGCCCGGCGAGTACCTCGCCGAGATCCGGCAGGACTTGGTCTATGCCATGCGGGTGCTGGCCAAGGCGCCGGGGTTTACCGTGGTGGCGGTGCTTTCGCTCGGCGGCGGCATTGGGATGTGCTGCGCGGTTATGAGCGAGTGCCAGGCCATTGTAGGGCCGGCTCCGGGCTTGCGCGACCCCGCGACGCTGGCGACCTTCATCTGGACCCAGGTTTCCTACCCGTATTTCGAGCGCTACCGGGATGCCCGCCAGACGGTGGCCGCGGCCGCGGCGGTGATGGGACCAGTGCCGTTCGCGGTGGCGTTCAGCGGGGACAAGGGCGCGCGGGCGGAACGGATTTCCGGACACCTGGTTTCGCCCGAGTATTTCACCACCTTGGGTGTGACGCCGGCCGCGGGCCGGGGTTTCGGACCGGAAACGGAGAAGCCCGGCATGGCTCCCGGTGGTGGTGGTCAGCGACCGCTTCTGGCGCACTCACCTGGGCGCGGACCCGCACGCCGTGGGACGCGGGCTGCGGCTGAATGGTTCCGTGGCCACCATCGTGGGCATCGGTCCCAGGGGTTTTCTGGGTATTTGGCCCCAGAGTCCAGCGGACCTGTTTGTGCCCGTGACGTGCGGCGTTGCCCTGGCTCCGGAACTGAGCGGCGATCCGCTCCATCGCAACGACCGCGAGATTTTTCGCGTCGTGTTTCGGCTGGCGCATGGTGTGACGCTGCCCGGGGCGGAAGCCGCTCTCGATGCCATGACGCGCAATCTCGACCAGGAAACCGAAGCTCGCTACGCCCGCGATCCCAAAGGCCGCGTGGTGCGGCTGATGCCGGCCGGCACCGTTGGTTACGTCACACCGCAGCAGCACAAGTTTGTCGACACCTTCAACGTGGTGCTGTGGGCGCTGGTCCTCTCGCTGGTGTGTGCCAACTTGGCCAGCCTGCTGCTGGCCCGCGGCAGCCAGAGAAGGGGGGAAATTGCCATTCGTCTTTCGGTGGGCGCCAGCCGGGTGCGGCTGGTGAGGCAGTTCCTCACCGAAAGCGTGCTTCTGTCTCTCGCCGGCGGGCTGGCCGGCATCGTGCTCGCCTATGGGACCACACATGCACTCTCGTCCATGCCCCTACCTTCGCAGATCCCGCTCGAGTTCAACTGCCAGCTGGATTTCCAGGTGGTTGCTATCACGCTGGCAATTGCGCTGGCGGCGGGCGTGGTCTTCGGACTGGCGCCGGCGCTATCTTCGACCCGCACCGACATCGGCGTCACTTTAAAAGAGGGCGCGCAGGCGCCGCTACGCGGCTATCGCCGCTTCGGCTTGCGTAATCTCTTCGTAGTCGGCCAGATGGCGGCATCCCTGATGCTTCTGCTGGTCACCTGGTTTGTGGCCCTGGCTTTCCTGAGCACTACCCAAATGGACACCGGCGTCGAAGCCGCCAATCTGAACCTGGTTTCATTCGACCCGGTACGGGACGGCTATTCCGCGGAGCGGGCGGCGGCGCTGTTTACAAACCTGCCCGCCGAACTCGCGCACGTTAACGGGGTCCGCACCGTGGCGTTGACCGGCAACGCTCTGCCCTCCCACTCGGACGCTACCTACCTATCGGCTCCCGCCGGCGACGGGAAGGTCGGCCAGGTAACGAGCTCGGCCTACCGCGAGCGCATTGGGGCAAATTACTTCGCCACGCTCGGAGTGCCTCTGTTGGGCGGGCGCGAGTTCGACTTGCGCGACCGGGAGCAGGATGGGCCCGGGTCCCAGGGCGTCCCTGCGAGGCCCGCCGTCCTCAGCCAAACCGCGGCGCGCAGGTTGTTCGGCGCCGGAGACCCGATTGGCCGCCGCATTCGCGAGGGGAATCGAAACTACACGGTGGTTGGCCTGGCGCGCGACATGCGGACCGGATTCCTGAGATCGGACCCGGTGGCCACAATGTTTGTGCCGCTTACGGCCGAGTGGCTTGGCAAGAACAGGGCGCAGCGCGTCACCGTCCTCCTGCGCGTCACGGCGGACCGGGACACCATGGCGGCCGTGCGCGACCGTATGGCATCGCTTCATCCCGATCTCACGGTTTTCGACGTGCATACCATCGAAGAGGATCTCGACCGGATGAACTCGCTCGCCCAATGGGAGTCGGCGATCTACGTGATTCTGGGCTTCTTCGCGTTGTTGCTCGCCTCGATCGGCTTGGGCGGAGTCACAGCTTACGCGGTGGTAAGGCGGCGCAAGGAGATCGGCATCCGCATGGCGCTGGGCGCGCGCGCCCGCCAGGTGCAGGGACTGGTGCTGAGAGAAGGGACGGCGCTGGTGGTGGTGGGCTCGGCGCTCGGCGTCGGCGGCGCGTATGCTCTGGCGCGCGTCTTTTCCGCATACAGCGACACGTTGGCGCGAAGCTTCGGCCAACGCGACAGCAACCCATTGCTGCTGGTCGGAGCGCCGCTGGTGCTGGCCGCCATGGCGATGCTGGCCTGCTACCTGCCGGCGCGGCGGGCCACCCGCATCGACCCCGTCTCCGCCCTGCGCGAAGAGTGAGTTTCCCGGTAGCGCAGGCACTCCTGCCTGCCGGGCCCAGAGGGCACCCCCGACTCATCGGGACGCTTGGCGGACGTGCACCAAAGGAGCGTCCCGATGAGTCGGGACGCGGCAGACTAAGAGTCTGCGCTACGGCCCCCTTGTCTCAGGAGACCAAAGGTTCTATGCTGAGTTTCACCATGCTCCGCAAACTCACCACGCTCGCACTCCTCCTGGCCGCCGCCGCTTCCACCGCGCTGGCGCAGGCCAAGCCCATTCCGCAACTGGTCAAGAAGGGATCCAAATTCTCCCTCCTGGTCGATGGCAAGCCTTTTCTCATGCTCGGGGGACAAGTCGACAATCTTGCCTTTGTCCCCGAGGAAATGGCCAAGGTGTTGCCCGGCTTCCAGGCGTACCACGCCAATACCGTCGAGTTCCCGGTCACGTGGAAGCTCATCGAACCCAAAGAGGGGCAATTCGAATTCGCCGCGTTCGACCAGATCGTCCGCGACATTCGCGCCCGCGGCCTGCGGGCCATTCCGTTGTGGTTCGGCACGTGGAAGGGCGACGAGACCAGCTATCTGCCCGACTGGATCACCTCCAATCCCAAGCGTTTTCCAACGGCGCTCGATGCCGGCGGAAAACCGTCCAAGTCGCTCTCGCCGCATGGGGCCGCCACCCTCGAGGCCGACCGCAAAGCCTTCGGCGCCCTCATGAAAAATCTACGCGAGATCGACGAGAAGGACCGCACCGTCATCCTGGTGCAGGTGGAGAACGAGCCCGGCCTCGTGGGGCCGGCCCGCGATCACTCTCCGGAGGCCAACAAGCTGTTCAACGGGCCTGTCCCGGCGGATTTTGCGACTGCTCTCAAGAAGCAGCCCGGCACCTGGACCCAGGCCTTCGGCCGCCAGTTCGCCGACGAGGCTTTCACTACCTATTACATGGCCCGCTACATCAACTCGGTCGCGCAGGCCGGGAAAGACGCCTATCCGCTCCCCATGTATGAAAACGTGTGGATGGGCGGGGCCGGCACCAACGACCGGTTCTACGACTTCGACCGCCCCGGCGACAGCTACCCCAGCGGCGGCGGCCAATCCCACACGCTGGACCTCTGGAAGGCCGCGGCTCCGGCCATCGATATCATCGCGCCCGATATCTACCACCGCTCCGCCGTCATCTATCGCACCATTCTTTCGCGCTACGCCCGCCGCGACAACCCGCTGCTGATTGTCGAGACCCGGCGCGGACTCGAGACCGCCCGCTATTGCTTCATGGCCATCGCCGAATACTCGGCCCTCGGGTTTGCGCAGTTCGGAACCGGGATCAAGGGATACGGAGCCACCGCCGATGGCGAATTCGGCCCTCAGTTCGCCGACGTGGCGGCGGATTTCCGCCTGCTGGGGAGCGCCGCTCCCGTCATTCTGGAACTGCGAGGGACCAGGAAGCTGCAGTCCGCCATCGAAGAGGAGAACATCCCCGGCCGCACGCTTTCCTTCGACCGCTGGGATGTGCTGGCGATGTTCCCTCCGGCCATGTCCAAGCAACCCAGTTGGGCCGAGCCCGCAGGACCTCCCACCGACCCCTCGGGCCGCGTGCTCTTCGCCCAACTGCAGCCGGATGAGTTCCTCATCCTGGGGTTCGACACCGTCGTCGACTTCCGGCCGCCCGTGACCTCGGGCCATAAGGAAGGCAGATTTGTACAGGTTGAGGAAGGTCTCTACAAGGATGGTGTCTGGACGCCGGCCAAGTCCCAGCCCGCCGCTTCTCCCGCCCGCGGCCTGAAGCTGCCGAAGGATGGGGCCATGTTCCGGGTCAAGCTGCAGTGGGACTGAGGCCAAGCAATACACTTCCGCATAGTGTTTTTCTCCCAAAAACCGGAGAGATCCCGCGGCTTTCTTGTAAGTCGTAGATAATCCGGCTATTCTTGGGAAAGATTCGTGGATTCGGCGCGGCATTAAACGTGCTGCGTGGAGTTCGGAATTGCGTCTCGCGATCATCAAGTAGGCAACGACGGCCACCATGTTTCAGGAACTAAAGTTCCAATTGTCCACCGCGATCCTGACCATCCTGACTCTCGCCGCGGGTGTGGCTGCCGTCATCAATTTCCAGCAACAGCACCGTTTCCGCCTCCCCGACGATGGCGTGGTTTGGGTGGATCGCAGCGGAGGCGTCGAGGCGCTGTATGTCTCGAAAGGCAGCGGCGGGTCCAATGCCGGGGTGCATCCGGGCGACCGGTTGGTCTCTATCAACGGGGTTCGCATCGAGAATGCCTCCAGCGTCACCCAAGTGCTGGTGCGCATCGGGTCGTGGAGCAAGGCAGCTTATCGCCTCAGCCAACGCGGGGTGGAAGTCGACATACCCAGCGTCATCGTGGGCGAGGTGCCTCTGGATCTGGCCGTCACCTACCAGTACCTGGTGGGATTTGCCTACCTGGTGATCGGCCTGTTCGTCTATTTCCGCCGCGGCAGCGCCCAGAAGGCCAGCCACTTCTATGTGCTGTGCCTTTCGTCGTTCGTCTTCCTTTGCTTCCACTACACCGGGCAGTTCAACGCATTCGACAAGGTCATTTATTTCGGCAACCTGGGCGCCGGCCTCCTGGCGCCCGCCGTATTCCTGCATTTCTGCCTCACCTTTCCCGGGCCTCGTAGGTGGTTCCAGAGCCGTTTCCGGGTGGCCCTCGTCTATCTGCCCGCGACGCTGCTCTTCTCGGTTTTCGTGGCCTTCGCCACCGGTGCGTTGACGGTCGCCATTCCGCTGCTCGAGCTGCGCTGGATGCTGGACCGCGTCTGGATGGTGTTCTGGACCGTCCCTTACCTCGCCGGAGGGTTTGCGCTCAGCCTGGAGTACCGCAAGGCCGAGGACACCATCGTGCGCCAGCAGCTCAAGTGGCTGCGCAATGGGACATTCTGCGGGATACTGCCTTTCGCCGTGCTCTACGTGCTGCCCTACGCCATGGGCGTGATTCCCAATGCCTACCTGAAGATGTCGGTGCTCTCGCTGCCGCTGATTCCGCTCACCCTGGCCTACGCCATTGTGCGCTACCGGCTCATGGACGTGGACGTCATCTTCCGGCGCGGCTATGCCTATACGCTGGCCACCATCTGTGTGCTGGCGGCCTTTTATGGCATCATATTCTCGCTCGCCAGCCTGGTGCAGAAGAGTTTCAAGGACCTCGGCAACGTCGGCCTGATCACCGTAATGCTGGTCACCGCCTTCCTGTTCCAGCCCATTCGCAACTGGTTTCAGGAGCGGCTCGACAAGTACTTCTACCGCGACCGCTACGACTACCGCCGCACGCTGGTCGAGTTCGCCCGCGAGCTCGGCTCCGAGACGGATCTCGACGCCATGCTGGCCTCCGTGGGCGAACGGCTCCGCCAGACGCTTTCCATCAAGCACATGGCCTTTTTCCTGGCGGAGGAGGGCGCCGGCGGCCCCGAATTCCGGCTCAAGCAGTCCATGGGAGGCAACCCCCGTCTTCCCGCCGCCGGACGCGAGGATTTGGATCTCAGCTTTCTCAACTGGAAGCTTCCGGAACCCTATCTCTTTTTCCAGCGCACGCGTTACCAGCTCGACGCCGTCTCGCGCGCCTGGCCGGCTTCGGTCCGGGCCGCCATCGCCGATCTGGATCTCACCTACTACGTGCCTTGCACCGTCCGCGGCCGCACCATCGCCTACATGGGGGTCAGCCGCACGTCCGACGGCGACTATCTCTCCAGCGTGGATGTCGAGCTGCTCCTCACCCTGGCCGGGTACGTGGCCATCGCCATCGAGAACGCTTCGCTCTACCGCTCCCTGCAGCGCAAGGTGGAAGAGTACGAGCGGCTCAAGGAATTCAGCGAGAACATCGTCGAATCCATCAACGTCGGCATCCTGGCCGCCGATCTGGACGACCGCGTGGAGAGCTGGAACACCCAGATCGAGCGCCTCAGCGGCATTTCGCGCGACCACGCCGTGGGCCGCACGCTCTCCGAGCTGTTCCCCGCGGAACTAGCCGCGGAGTTCGACCGCGTGCGCGGCGAGACCGGCATCCATCACATCTACAAGTTTGTGCTGAAGCCGGCGGCCGGGGTGCCCGGCAATGGCAACGGCCACGGCGTGCCTACCAGTCTTCGCGAAACTACCTTGAATGTCGCCATCGCGCCGCTGGTCTCCAAGGACCAGGAGCAGATCGGCCGGCTGATTATCTTCGACGACATTACCGACCGCGCCGAGCTGGAGCAGCGTCTCGTCCAGGCCGACAAACTCTCCAGCATCGGCCTGCTGGCGGCGGGCGTGGCCCACGAGGTCAATACCCCCCTGGCCGTGATCTCCACCTACGCCCAGATGCTGGCCAAGCAGGTCAGCGACGATTCGCAGAAGTCGCTCATCCTCGACAAGATCGCCAAGCAGACGTTCCGCGCCAGCGAGATCGTCAACTCGCTGCTCAACTTCTCCCGAACCTCCACCACTTCCCTGGGCGACGTCAACCTGAACCGCGTGATTCAGGAGACCCTCTCCTTGCTCGAACACCAGCTCCAGAAGTCCGGAATCCAGGTCAATACCGATCTCGACCCCGGCCTCCTGCCCGTGCGCGGCAATGCCGGCCAGCTTCAGCAGGTGTTTCTCAACCTCTTTTTGAACGCCCGCGACGCCATGTCGGCCGGCGGATCGCTCGAAGTGCGCACCTGGCCGGAAGGCTCCGGAGTCAGGGCCGAGGTGGCCGATACGGGACACGGCATCGCCCCCGAGCACCTGCACCGCATCTACGATCCGTTCTTCACCACCAAGGCCGCGCGCAAGGGCACCGGCCTCGGCCTGTCGGTGACTTACGGTATCATTCAAGAGCATGGCGGCTCCATCGAAGTCCTTAACCGGCCCGGCGGGGGCACCTCGTTCCGGCTCGACCTTCCGCTGGCCGCGCCCAGCCCGGCCAGGAAGCCGGTGAGTGTCGCCTGACATGAGCGCTCCCCAGTTCACCGCCCCCGGCGCCAAAGGTAAGGTGCTCGTAGTCGACGACGAGCTGGATATCCGCGAAAGCCTGGAACTCCTGCTCTCCTCGGAAGGCTATTCCGTCGATCAGGCGCAAAACGCCGCCGAAGGACTCCAAAAAATGGAGATCAGCGGCTACGACCTGGTCCTGCTCGACCTCATGATGCCCGACCGCTCCGGTATGGAGGTGCTCCACGAGGTCCGCCAGCGCGACCGCGAGACCCCCATCTTCATGATCACCGCCTACGGCTCGGTGGAGGCCGCGGTCCACGCCCTCAAGCTCGGCGCCAACGACTATTTCTCCAAGCCCTGGGACAACGAAAAGCTGCTCATCGAGATCGACCGCATGATCGCGCGGCGGCGCCTCGAATATGAGAACACCCATCTCAAGCGCGCCCTCAAACAGCGCTACAGTTTCCCCAACATCATTGGCAAGAGCGACCGCATGGTGCGCATGCTCGACCTGGTGGCCCAGGTGGCTACCAGCCGCTCCACCATCCTGATCACCGGCGAGACCGGCACCGGCAAGGAACTGGTCGCCAAGGCCATCCATGCCAACTCGCCGCGCGCCGACCAGATGTTCGTCGCCGTGAACAGCGGATCGCTGCCGCCGGACCTGCTCGAATCCACTCTCTTCGGGCACGTGAAAGGCGCCTTCACCAGCGCCATTCAAACCAAGAAGGGCTATTTCGAAGTGGCCGACCGCGGCACCATTTTCTTCGATGAAATCGGCACGCTCGGGCCGGAAACGCAGATCAAGCTGCTGCGCGTCTTCGAGGAGAAGGAATTCACGCCGCTGGGCTCGACCGACCCGGTTCGGGTGGACGTTCGCATTCTGGCCGCGACCAATGCCGATCTCCACCAGCTCGTCAAGGAAGGCAAGTTCCGGGAGGATCTGTACTATCGCCTGAACGTGATCAACATCGCGCTGCCGCCCCTGCGCGAGCGTAGAGAGGACATTCCCCTCCTGGCCGGCCATTTCTTCACTTACTATTGCCGCGAGAACAACAAGTTTCTGGACCCCGCCGGCCGCTCGACCCTCGAATTCCAGCCCGAAGCCCTGCAGGTGCTGATGGAGCACGCCTGGCCGGGCAACGTCCGCGAGTTGGAGAACGTAGTCGAGCGCGCCGTGGTGCTGGCCACCGAGCCATCCGTCCCGGTCGAGGTATTGCCCGACGCCCTGCTAGAGGCCAACGGCATCCGGCGGACCCGCGCCGACGGCGCCCCCCTGACGCCCGACGCTTCCCTATTCGAAATCGTCAACGATTTCGAGCGCCGCGTCATCATTGAGCGCCTGGAGCACTGCAACAGCAGCCAGACCGAAGCCGCCGAGAGCTTGCACGTCCCGCTCTCGACGCTCAACCAGAAGATCAAGCGCCTGGACATCAAGATCCGGAAGAAGTCGGAAGGCTAAGGGCGGGCGGCGACGACGATTCCGCAGGCTCTCTGAATGCATGTGAGATTCGCACGCCGGGGCTTCGGGCCAACGTGGGTTTACGTCTACGCGGAGCGCGTTGCGGAGACAGGGGCTGCGGCAGGAAGCCCCAACAGCCGAGGTCACGCTTCCATCGCGTCGATACACTTGCCGAACGCCACTGGTGGAAAACGGTATTGCCAACGGCTACGCTTGGGAATATAGGAGCAACATGATGCAACCCCATGAGGAGCTATTTCAGCGCTTGCAGAGCCTGGCCGAGCTGAATGGCCTTATCGGTCAAACGGAGAATCTATATCTGGATTGCAAGATCTGGCCACAGAAGGATGAGGAAGCGCAGCGGGTACTCGCGAAGGCGCTTTGCGGATTTGCGAATGCTGACGGCGGTGTGATCGTCATTGGGCTAGAGGCGAGAGCCGGGGGGAGCAAGTATGACGCCGACGTGATCCAGAGGGCTGTGCCGGTATCTGATGCGATCTCGGTCAAATCGAGAGTCGAGGGGCTCGTCGGTGATTTGGTTGAGCCCCGTCTGCAGGGCGTGCTCGTGGCGGCAGTCTCCGACACGCCAGGTTCAACCACAGGGTTTGTTCTCATAGCGGTCCCACCGACTGAAGGCTCGCCGTGCCGTTCGCGCAAACAGCGCGAGTTTTACCAACGGATCACGTCTGGGACGTACCCTATGGAATATTTCCAGATCGCTGACATGTTTGGAAAGCGCCACCGACCGCAGTTGCATCTCTGCCTGAAGGAAGGACGCTGGTGTCCTGCGGGTGAGATCTATGAACGTGAACTGACCTTAGGCATAGAGAACCGAGGACGTGCGATCGCTAGATTCCCGAGCGTCCGCTTCCAGCGTGTTCCCGGGATTAATTTGAATGCTTATGGCATCGACGGGAACATGAGGTTCGGCCTTCCTCTGCAGCCGACGGAGCCCGAGCTAGTAGTTTTTGGCGGAGGGGCGGACCACGTAATCTATCCGGGCACCGTGCTCAAAATCGCAAAGCTCGACCAGCGCGCCAAGGCAAGCGGCTGGGTTCGCGCCAGTGACGGCAGGCAGGCGTTTTACTTCGAAGAATACACCCTCACGGCTGAGCTCTCGGCGGACGAAATGCCCGTCACGAAGGACTCGAAGACGATACCTAAAATGGAGATTCCGTCTTAGCTGTTCGCGACTGGCTCATTTTCCCGTTTACAACCGCAATCACGTCCTGGAAAACGGTGGTATACTCGAATTGCGGTTGAGAGGGCTGCATTGCGGTCCGCTGGACGAGAGTCCACTCGGCTGCTTTTTTTATGTACCTCCTGTACCTTGATGATGCCGGCTCGCCGGGGAACGCCAACGAGGAATACTTTGTTCTCGGTGGAATCTGCGTCTACGAAGCGCAGGCGGATTGGTTCACGCGTGAGATCGACAAGTTGGCGGCGGCGTTCAACCCGACCAGCCCCGAAGACGTGGAATTCCATGCTTCGACGATCTTCTCGCGGCGGGAAGGTCCCTGGAAGGACTTCGGCATCGAGGACGCTCGTGGCGCGCTCAAAGGGGTCCTGCAGATCGTCCGATCAAGCTACAGCACGACGCGTCTGTTCGCCTGCGCCATCCATAAAAAGTCCTATCCGAACCAGGATCCGGTGGAACTGGCCTTTGAAGATCTATGCCAGCGCTTCGACCTGTTCCTGGCGCGACAGCGCCAGGCTGGCGATCCACAACGCGGCCTGCTCATTCTCGACAAGACTACGCGCGAGACCACGCTTCAACGGCTGAGTCGTGAATTCAGGAAAGTCGGCACCAAGTGGGGCGTGTTGCGGAACCTCGCCGATACCCCGCTGTTTGTGGATTCCCGAGCCTCGCGGCTCGTACAGATCGCCGATCATGTGGCATATGCCGTATTCCGGCGTTACAACTCGGGCGATGCCCAGTACCTTGACATCATTGCCTCTCGCTTCGATGAAGCAGACGGCGTGATCCATGGGCTCGTTCACAAGCATGCGGAGCGGTCCGTGTGTACTTGTCCAGCGTGCCTGAGCCGCCGGCTTGGGCGCGGAAGCTTGTCCGAGACAGTCAAGTAGCGTTTATCTACTTCCGCGCCGCGTAGGACCTGGTGAAGTTGTTGCGCGTATTCGCATTATGACTCAAGTTTTGGCTATCATCCGGTTCCGCGTCTGCACCGAGTGGGCCGTCATGCGCGGTGGGGCAGCGTTCGAAGGCATTGAGCGAGCGGCAGAACCTTCGGGATGGTCTCCACTTGGACCTATCTTCGCCTTCGTGTAGAGACGTTGGGTAGGAAATACAGCGAACTGCTGGAGTCCAATGAAAGAGGTGTCGTTTACAAACCGCGGCGCGACGCCGGGCGGCGGGAGCGATGCTTCAGGATGATTCCGGCCAGTGCGCGTAACGCCTCATTGGCCTCTTTTGAACTTCGGAACGCAGCCGCCACATCGGGTTCCAGCACCACTACGGCGCTTCCGGCAGCATACCGCGACGCGTATTTGTTGGGCGAGGCGCGGCTGAAATCATACTCCGGGAGAATCTCGTCGGCATCGGCCGGGCCAGTGGCTTTCGGTTTAATAGGCGACCTCTTCATAGTTCCTTCGTTCACGCCGCGTGGCACGCCGCGCGCTGACGATTCGAATGGCCTCGCCGCGCTGCACGTACATGACTGCAAGCAGACCCACGCCTTGTGAAAGGCCCAGGAGCACCAAGCGCTCTTCCTCAGCCGAATGACGTGGATCGGCCACAATGCGCCCCAGCGGATCGCCGAAGACTGCCGCCGCGTCCTCGAACGAGACCTTGTGTTTGGCCAGGTTTGCCGCGGCCTTTTGCCGGTCCCACTCGAACTCCAACGCCAACTTTCATTATACTTGCGCCACTGAAGATCGCGTGGAGGAACGAATCGGCCGGTTCGGGCGAGGCCGCTTTCGGCAATCCCGCTTTGACGCCCGGCCCCCCCTGCGCTACCAACGGCCCCGCCGCCACGTCCGGGGCCGGGCCGAATGCGGCCAGAGGATGGAGCGGGGCGTTCGCAACGGCGGCACGCTCTCCGTCTACATGCCGCTCGATCCCCCCTGCGCCCGGTTCATGATGTCGTCCGCCAGCGTTTGCGGGTCGTCCACGTTGACGATCGTCAGGCGGCTGGCTTCGCCCGCGGTCTCTATCGAGAGGTCCCCCACCTTCCACAAGCGCTGCACCAGGCGCTGGTCCACCCGCACGTCCTGCACCTTGGCGAGTTGAATGTTGCGCGTGGATTTGGACGCGATTCCGACTTCGTAGCGCAGCCGGTGGTCGGCCGTCAGCACCGCCTTGGTGAAGCGGCGGCGCAGCTAGCGCTGGGCCGGCCACAGCAGCACCAGCGGAGCGGCGACCGGCACCCAGGCCAGCTTATCGTTGTCGCGCCACTCTGCCACATACGCGATTTCCAACCCTAGAAAAACGAGGGCTGCCAGGATCGCGCCTGCCTGGATGAACTTCGCGGTGGGCCGAACGATGAGTTCTGTCACGATACCATCCTCCCGAAGCGGTTATTGTACCGCGCCGGTCATTCCGCTTTACTGCGCGGCACGGTTTTTCGGGGCCGTGCTTTGGGAGGCGGCGCCTCAAGCAGTTTGAGAACCCCTTCGATCGTCGTGCGCAGCTCCTGGTAGACCGGGCTGGGCTGGTCGAGCACTGCCAGCGCCCGCCTATAGAGATCCCTGGCGCCCTCCTGGTTGTGCTCCGCGAGCTGCCCGGCCGCCTGTTGGGCCAGCCCCGTGGCCAGACAGTACGCGCGGATGGCGGTGGCCCGGTCGGCGGCTTCGTGGGCTTGATCGTATTTCTTCTGGTCGGCGTAAAACGCGGCCACTTTATCCAGCGCGATGGCCACCATGGGGTGCTCGCCGCCCACCGACCAGACCCACAGCGCGATCAGCCTTTGGTACAGCGGCTCGGCTTGGTCGTACTTCTTCTGCCCGAACAGGGCGTACGCCAGGCCGTCGATGCTGGCCAGCAGGTCGGCGTGCTCCCTGCCATACAGGGTTTCGCGAATCACCAGGGCCAGGCGGAAGGCTTCTTCGGCCCGGTCGTAGCGGCGCATGGTGGTCGAGACCTCGCCCAGGCGGTCCAGATCGGGCACCAGCGAAACGTCCAGCGGGCCAGCCAGCTTCCTGCGAATTGCCAACGCCGCGTTGAGCGAGCTCGCGGCCATCGGCAGCCTCTTCCGGTCCATGTCGATCTGCGCCATGCGGCTGAAATCGTCCGCCACGGCGGTGCTCTCGTAGCCCACCGCAGGCACGTGCAGGGCCAGCACGCGGTTGAGCGTGGCGGTGGCCCGCTCGTAGTCCTTCATGCCGCGGTAGAGAGCCGCGGACACCACCAGATCGTCGGCGATTTTGGGATCGTTCGCCCCGAGCGTGCTCTCGCGCCAGTGAACGGCCAGTTGCAAATAGCCGTCGGCCTCCGCGAACTCCCCCGCCGCCGCGCGCACCGAGGCCAGGCGCTTCAAAACATCGTAGCGGACGGGGTTCTCCGCCGGGGTTTCCTGGGCAAGCTGCCAGGCCTTTTCGAACGCCTGGCGTCCGGCTTCGTAGTCGCCGCGCAGGTAGCTCGCGTCGCCGGTTTCGATGAGAGCCTGCATCTCGGCCGCGGGGTCCGGCTGGGCCGCTGCGCGGCTGAGGAAACACAACCCTACCAAGCCGGCGACGATGGCGCGACCAACCGGGATACACATGCCAACCTTGTAGTACTAATTCATTAGCAATGTCAAGACGGTGCCCCCGGTCTGTACAACGTCCTGTCCGGCAATTAAGATAATACAGGGTCCGAAGAGCTCAGGCCGGAGTCCATCCCGAGTTCCTTCGCCCCACTGCCTCCAGGAGCCAGTATGCGCCAACAGGAACCGCCGCTCGAAGTGAAGGACGCCCCCGGCCGCGATCTCCTCTACCTGGCCGCGATTGTCGACTCGTCCGACGACGCCATCGTCGGCGTTAGCCTGGACGGCATCATCCTAAGCTGGAACCCCGGCGCGGAGAGGCTCTCCGGATACTCCACCGCGGAAATCATCGGTCAGCCGGTTTCGCTGCTGTGGCCGCCTGATCGAGCGGACGGGCCATTGGGCTTTGTCGACCGAATCGCCCGCGGGGAAACAATCCTCAACCACGAAACCGAACGGCTTGGCAAAGGCGGGAAACGCGTTCAACTGTCTGTCTCAATGTTCCCAGTCCGGGACCCGGAAGGCCATATCACGGGCGGCGCCGCCATTGCCCGCGACATCACCCGGCGCAAGCAGGCGGAAGAAGCCTTGCGCGCCAGCGAAGTGGAGCTGAAAGAGGCGCAGCGCGTGGCCCGCCTCGGCAGTTGGTCCATGGACGTGAAAACCGGACAGGTCGCGTGGTCCGACGAACTGTACCGCATGATGGGCCACGACCCCTCTCTGCCGCCCCTTCCATATTCCGAACATGGGCGCATCTTCACGCCCGAAAGCTGGGCGCGGCTCAGCGCCGGGTTGGACAACTCCGTGCGCGCCGGCGTGCCTTACGAACTGGAGCTGGAGACCGTGCGCGCCGACGGCAGCAACGGGTGGATGCTGGCGCGCGGCGAGCCGGTGCTCGACGCCAGCGGCGCCATCGCCGGCCTGCGCGGCATCGCCCAGGACATTTCCGAACGCAAGCAGGCGGAGGCCGCGCGGCAAGAGAGTGAAACCGCCTTTCGCACGCTGGCGGATTCCGTGCCGCAGATGGTCTGGATGTGCCTGCCCGACGGCTTCAACATCTACTTCAACCAGCGCTGGGTGCAGTACACCGGGATGAGCCTGGCGGATAGCTATGGAAGAGGCTGGAACACGCCTTTCCACCCCGACGACCAGCGGCCTGCGTGGGACGCCTGGAACCACGCGACCGAGACCGGAGAAACGTACCGGGTGGAAAGCCGCCTGCGGGCGGCCGATGGCAGCTATCGCTGGTTTCTGATGCGGGGCCTGCCCTTGCGCGATGCCGCCGGACGCATCGCCAAGTGGTTCGGGACCTGCACCGATATCGACGATTTGAAGCGGGGCGAAGAGACCCTCCGCGACCTTAATGAGGTGCTGGATAAGCGCGTGCAAGAGCGCACCGCCCAGTTGCGCGATAGCGAGGAGCGGCTGGCCCTCGCCCTGCGGGCATCGCACGAGGGAGTGTGGGACTGGAACCTGGAGACTGACGCCGTCTGGTATTCCTCCCGATGGAAGGAGATGCTGGGCTACACGGAGTCCGAGATCGAGCCGCGCACGGGCCTATTTGAGAGTCTGATTCATCCCGACGACCGCGTGCCGTTCCACGATGCGTTGGACGCCGTCCTGCGCGGGGAACGCCAATACGAGATGGAATTTCGCTTGCGCCACAAGGATGGCCATTACGTCGACATCCTCTCCTGCGGATTCCCCGTCCGGCGCGAAGCGGACGGCCCCATCGTGCGCATCGTGGGGACCCACCTCGATCTCACCGAGCGCAAGCGGGCGGAAGAGGCCTTGCGAGCCAGCGAAGCGCGTTTCCGCGCCCAGGTAACCGCCAGTTCGGATGTGGTGTATCGTATGAATCCGGATTGGACGGAGATGCGTCAACTCCGCGGCCGGGATTTCATCGCCGACACGGAAACGCCCAGCCGCGACTGGCTTCGGGAATACATTCACCCCGACGATCGGGCGAGCGTTCTGGCCGCCATCGGCCAGGCGATCCGGACCAGGAGCACCTTCGAATTGGAACACCGGGTCGTGCGCGTGGACGGAACCTTAGGCTGGACCTACTCGCGCGCGGTCCCGCTGCTGGGATCGAACGGCGAAATCCTCGAATGGCTCGGCGCCGCGAGCGACATCACCGAGCGCAAGCGTGCCGAGGAGGCGCTGCGGCAGAGCGAGCGGCTGTACCGGGCCATTGGCGAATCCATCGACTACGGTATCTGGACGTGCGACCCCGACGGCCGCAACACCTATGCCAGCGACTCGTTCCTGAAGCTGGTGGGGATGACGCAAGAGCAGTGTTCGGATTTCGGATGGGGGGAAGTGTTGCACCCGGACGATGCCGACAGGACCATCGCCGCCTGGCAAGAGTGCGTCCGCACGGGAGGAACGTGGGACATCGAGCATCGCTTCCGCGGCGTGGACGGGCAGTGGCACGCCGTCCTGGCGCGCGGCGTGCCGGTCCGCGACCAACAAGGCCGGATTACGGGCTGGGCGGGCATCAATCTCGACATCAGTGCGCTGAAGCGTGCCGAAGAGGCGCTCCGGAAATCGCACGACGAACTGGAGAGGCGGGTTGAGGAACGGACCGCCGAACTCTTCGCGGCCAGCGCGTACCACCGCAGCCTGATTGAAGCCAGCCTCGATCCGCTGGTCACCATTGCGCCGGAGGGAACCATCACCGACGTGAACCACGCCACCGAGGAGGTCACCGGGCGGCCGCGGCGGGAACTGGTTGGTACGGATTTCTGCGACTACTTCACGGACCCGGAAAAGGCGCGGCTAGGGTACCAGCAGGCTTTTCGCGAAGGCTCGGTTCAAGACTACGAATTGCAGGTCCGCCATCGCGATGGACACATTACCCCGGTTCTCTATAACGCTTCGGTCTATCGGTGCAACAGAGGAGAGATCGCCGGCGTATTTGCCGCGGCGCGGGATATTACCGGACGCAAGCGGGCGGAAGAGGAAGTCCTGCGGCTGAACCAGGATCTGGAGCGCCGGGTGGCGGAGCGCACCGCCCAGCTCGAGCGCGCCGCCGCCGAACTGGAGAAGCGCAACCTGGAGGTGGAGCGCGTCAACCGCATGAAGACCGATTTTCTGGGGCGCAGCAGCCACGAACTGCGCACGCCGCTGAACGCCATCCTGGGCTACTCCGAACTTCTCGCCGAACAGTCGGCCGGTCCGCTGGCTCCCCCGTACCCGCGTTTTGTGGCCAACATCCAGGAAGGCGCCCGGCACCTGCTCGCCATCGTCAACGACCTTCTGGATATCTCCCGGATCGAGGCCGGACGCATCGATCTGAAGCGCGAAGTGTTCCCCCCGGCCGACGTCCTGGAGGAAGTGCTCTCGGTGATCGCGCCGCTGGCGAAAATCAAGCGTATCGCCATCGACAACCAGGTGCCCGCCGGCATGTCGATGCACGCCGATCGGACGCGCTTCAAGCAGGTGCTCTACAACCTGTTGAGCAACGCCGTGAAGTTCACCCCGGAGGACGGCCGCGTCTGGATTGCCGATGCCAGCCGCGAGGATGTCGCGGCTTTCTGCGTCGGCGACACCGGAATTGGCATCCCCCCCTCGGAACTGGAATCGATCTTCGACGAGTTTCACCAGGTGGGCGGCCCAACCGGCACGGTCCGGGAAGGCACCGGTCTGGGATTGGCCATCGCCCGGCGCCTGGTGGAGTTGCATGGAGGGACCGTCGTCGTGGAGAGCACTGTGGGAGAAGGCAGCCGCTTCACGGTCTCGTTGGGCCCCGCCAGCCTGGAGCGGTAGGGCCGGCAACCGCCATGCCCACAACGTAGACCCTTGCGCACCTTTGTGGGACACACGCTCGCCCGCCTTACACTGGAGTCTTGGGAGCTTACATGAGATTCCGTCTCCTCTTTCTGTGCGCCCTCGCCCTGCCCGCCGTGGCCGACGAGGGCATGTGGCTCTTCAACCAATTTCCCGAGGACCAGGTCAAACAGAAGTACGGCTTCGAAGTCACCGGCCCCTTCCTCGATAGCCTGCGCCTGGCCTCCATGCGCGTCGGCGGCGGGTCCGGCTCGTTCGTCTCGCCCGACGGCCTGATCTTCACCAACCACCACGTGGCCTCCGACTGCATCTCGAAAGTCGGTTCCTCGCAGCACGACTACGTCAAGGACGGTTTCTACGCCGCCACCCGCCAGCAGGAGCTCCCGTGCCCGGGCCTGGAGGCCAACGTCCTGGTCGGCATGGAGGAGGTTACCAGCCAGGTGAAGGATGCGGCCAGGGACGGTGTCAAGCCCGCCGATGCGATCGCGAAGCGCAACGCCGCCATCGCCCGCATCGAGAAGACCTGCGCCGATAAGACCGGCGGCACCTGCACCGTTGTGAAGCTCTTCTCCGGCCAGCGCTTCGACCTCTACCAATACAAGAAGTACACCGACTTGCGGCTGGTGTTCGCGCCCGAGTTCGGCATCGCCTTTTTCGGCGGCGACCCCGATAACTTCACCTACCCGCGCTACGACTTCGACATCGCGTTCCTACGCGCGTACGAGGACGGCCAGCCCGCCGCTACGCCGCACTACTTGAAGTGGAGCGCCGAGGGCGTACAGGATGCCGCGCTGGTATTCGTCTCCGGAAACCCCGCCTCCACCTCGCGTCTCGCCACTGCCGCGCAGCTCGCCTTCTACCGCGACACTTCATTGCCCCCGACCCTGGCGCGGTTGCAGACGCGCATGCAGGTTCTGCGCGCTTTCGGGGCCCACAGCGAGGAGAACCGGCGTCTCGCCCAGCGGACCTTATTCGGCTTCGCGAACAGTTACAAATCCGGCGCCGGCAAGCTCATCGGCTTGAACGATGTCATGCTGATGACGCGCAAACAAAGCTTCGAAAAGAAGCTGCGCGGCGCCGTCGAGCGCGACCCCAAGCTGGGAACCGCCGCCGGCAAAGTGTGGGACGAGGTGGCGGGCGCCTACAAGACCTGGACGCCTTTCGAGAAGCCCTACCAGGTCCTCGAGCGCCCCGCGGCCCTGGGGTCGAATCTGTTCCGCATGGCGCGCCAGATCGTCCGCCTCTCCGAGGAGCGCGGCAAGCCCAACGGCCAGCGCCTGCCCGAATACCGCGATAGCGCCCTGCGCTCGCTCGAGCTCGCCCTGTACTCGCCCGCGCCCATCGACGATTCGCTCGAAACCGCGCTCCTGGCGCAATACCTCGAAGACCTCAAGGCTCTGGGCGAAAAGGAAGCGCCCGTGAAGGCCCTCCTCGGCAACCTCACGCCCCAGCAGGCCGCCGCGGAGTTCGTGCACTCCACCAGGTTGAAGGATGTCGCCGAGCGGAAGCGTCTGGCGGCCAGTCGTGAAGCGGTCCTCAACTCCGGCGACGCCATGATCCGCCTGGCGCGCCTCCTCGACGAACCCGCCCGCAAGCTCCTCCGGAAACATGAGGACCTGATCGAATCGCTGGACGCCTCGAGCGTCGAGCGCATCGTCGAGTACCGGCTCAAGGTGCTCGGCGCGGGTGAGTATCCGGACGCCACCTTCACGCTTCGCCTGGCTTTCGGGACGGTCAAAGGCTACAAGGACAAGACGGAGGCTCCGGTTCCCTACGCCACCACCTTCGGAGGCATGTATCACCGCGCCGGAAACCAGGATCCCTACCTGCTCCCCCAGCGCTGGGTGGATGGCAAGCCGCTTCTGGACCTGGTGATGCCGTTCAACTTCGTGAGCACCTGCGACATCACCGGCGGCAACTCGGGCAGCCCCACGGTGAATTCCAAGGGCGAAATCGTGGGAATTATCTTCGACAACAATCTGGAGGCTCTGCCGCTGACCTATCTATATAGCGACGAGCAGGCGCGTGCCGTGCACGTGGCCTCGCAGGCCATCGTCGAGGCTTTGCGCAAGCTCTACCAGCCTGCGCCGCTGTTGCGGGAGTTGGGCGTCACTCCACCGTAACGCGGCGGCTGGCAGATGGGCTATCCCTACCCTATGCCACGGAGAGCGTCAGCCGGCCGTTCGACCGACTCCTGGGCGCCGGCTTGACGACAATGTGAACATCCCGGCCCAGTCGGGTCAGGCAGTCCAATAAGCGGTGTTCCGAAATCCCGCGAAACCGCCCTTTCAGGATGGCGGAGACCTTGGGCTGCGTTAACCCCAGGATCTCCGCGGCGCAGGTTTGTGTAAGCGCCCGCCGGTGGACGATCTCGGCGATCTTGGCGGCCAACTGGGCCTTTACCAGCATGCCCTCGCTGTCCGCGTACCCGAGGTCGGCATACACATTCCCCGATCCTCGCTCGATGGGAATGCCCCGCACGACTCGCTGTTTCTTCATCGGGATAGCTCCTTTGCCATCTGCTTCGCCGCCTTGAGACGCTGGTGGATCAGATCGATATCCGCCTTGGGCGTGGCGGCTCCGCGCTTGGACTTCTTTTGAAATATGTGCAGCACGAACACCACGCCCTCGAACCGCACGGTGTAGACGGCTCGATACGTGCTCCGATCCCAATCCTCGACAACCTCCAGGACACCGGCGGAACCGAAGCCTCCGAGGGGCTTGGCCTGCTCGTGCTTCTTGCCGTCCTGCGCGAGGTAAAGTGCAAATCCAAAGAGGTCCACCACCGGTCCCGGCAAGGAAAACAGGTCCCGCTTTGAGCTTCCCACCCAGTACAGTGGCTTCAGGGGCGGAGTTTTGTCCATCTCCGTTCATTATACCCACATTGGTATAGCGTGGAGGCTCCGCCGCTGACCTATCTGAATAGCGACGAGCAGGCGCGCGCCGTGCACGTGGCCTCGCAAGGCATCGTCGAGACCCTGGCAAGCTCTACCAGCCGGCGGCGCTGTTGCGGGAACTGGGCCTTCAATTGCCCAAAATCAGCCCGTCAGGGTCGCACTCCTCCCTGGCCGCTCCGGCCCGGCGCGCTCCATTCCATCTTCCGCGCCATGGCCCGCCGCAAGGGTGTCCCCCGTGATGCCACCATCGCGGACTTGTAGACGATTCGGGGCCAAAAGCCGACTTGTCGGGACTAATCCAACCCTCTACGAGTTCGTGGGCGATTGCCAACTGAGCACGGGCAGATTGGACCTCATTGCAGATTATAATGGTCCCCAGATTTCAGACCAGGCAATAAGTTAAAGTTTCGGCGGAGTCGTTGACAAAGGAGAGGTCGATGACGACGAGAAAACAGTACAGTCCGAAGTTCAAGGCGCGGGTGGCG